>JGI24540J26637_10000393_pt1 | contig 18049 bp, 25 predicted proteins | sample NorSeaMetagenome_FD_26637 | JGI IMG/M metagenome (IMG submission 26637)
AAAAAAAAAAAAAAAAAAAAAAAAAAAAATTAAGGACTACACACAGACACACACACACTCCTTTTTTTTTATATCACGCTCTTATATCACGCGGGGAGGTCGCCCCGCACGCGACCTCGATAACTGTTATGAAAAACATTTAGGCTAGCAAAAATTATAGTTTATAAAAAAATTGAACCGAAATTATATTATATATTCTGGACCCAAAATATATAATTTAATAATGTCCGGTTTACCTGTCGTTTGGGTTTCTCTCGACCCAGTGCGTAAAATAATTGATTTTTACCCACAAATTATTTCAATGGAAATTGAATATAGATATAATCTGGGGTTTGATACATGTATTTTAGGTAGTAAATTCTACCATGCCACCATCCATTTTATGGATAATAATTTTTATCAAACAACTCCACCAGCAAATATGGGAATGTGTGGAATAAAATCAGCCGGATATCGTAGTGTAGAAAGAATAGAATTATCCGAGAACAATATAAATATAGTAATTTATGGAAAACAATATGGAAATGAATGGCGAACTGTAAACCGGCAGTCGGATAGCGAATATATATTTGATATTAGAGTTCCAACTGAAGTTATAATAAACACAAAAGACCCAATAATTAAAAATTATACATATTGGAGAACAGAAGATTTATACAATAACGAAAAACATGTAGTTGTTTGGCAGTGGTGCGCGGGCATTCCAGAAACCCAGACTAATTTAATGAATCTAAACGATCAGTGGTGGGTTCCATATCCACAATATCAAAATGAAATTATCGAACTCGCATATAATAATAAAAATGATTGTCTTGATATTACTATTCATTCCGAAGATTATGAAAGACAAATTAACTTTGGTTCAGGAAATGGTTTTGCTATAGAATTGAACGGTATTGATAATAAATCTCGATGTGTTAGGCGAAAGATTATTACTATATCAGCACTAAAAGAAAGTTACAACCATATGAAAGATGAATTAATTTGATCTTATAAATAAAAACAATCTTAAGCGCGTTAAACAATTATTGACAAGTGATAATCATACATATGAAAGATCATCAATTGATAGAAGGTTTACACCATTGAAGATGTAAAATGATACCTTTTACGTATATAATTTATAATCGGCATAGCAAACTGAACTTGGATTTTTTAGTTTTACCTAATTTAGAAAAGTCAATAGTAGTTTTATCACCAGTTTTTGTAGAGGAATGAGTTATAGTATGGTAATTTGTATGTTTACAATTATTACAAATTACAACCATTTCAATTAAACCATCATTATAAATATTTATATGTTGTATAGTTGCTTCCATTTATAAAATAATATAAAAAAACTTTATATTATTTTTGTCCCATTTTAAATCTTCAAGGGTGTAAATACCAATTATAGTCACCATTAATGGATTAAAATTAGTTAATACAATATTAACACTGGGCATACAGATATATCTTGAAATTATAAAGCGTATTAAACATTACGTTCGCAAGAACTATATATACCCACAATAATGTATATATATATTATTCAACATTCAATAAATCGACAAATAAATATATCACGTTTTCCGCAACCAACATCGCATGGCCTTACTATTGCAAGTTTTTTTGATTTATTTGCTAAAAAAATACCGGTTTTGAATTTGATACCTAGTTTTTTACTAATTTTTCTTATAGATAAATTTTTGCCTTGGTTTTCTCGAAAATAATCTTCGACCACATTGGTAGTTGGCACGACCATATAATATTTATTGTTAAATACTATTTATAACCTTTTAAATATATATTATCGTAATAAATATAATAATTAAAAACAAAAACTAGACATGATATGAAATCATTTTTATAACAACGAGTATAATATACCCGAGTATGTGCGTAAAAAAAATTATAATATATAATTATTGTGGATTACCAAAATTCGTTTAATTGATGGTCGTCAAATTTAGAAGCCAGTTTATTATATATAGCTTCGGTTTGATTATAAATATCGGACTCAACACGATCATCACTTCTAAATAATTCAAGTCCTCGTTTAACCGGCGCTATAAATGCTATATACCACCAATCAGAACCAATCCCAAACGCTGTTAGTTCTCTCCTTGTAAGAACCCGGAGAGCCATAAATAGCGCGTTGCGAACATTTGCATCGTTTGGGTTATGAAAAGTTTCAATCGCTTCCTCGCTCACGTAACCGATGTGCGGTAGTCGCATAATCATTTCTTGTAAATCTGTTTTACTGCGTATCTTATTATAATATGCACGAGTCAGAATATCATTGATAGTTTTTGTTGATTTTTCGAGACGCATAAAATAAATCTTTTCTCGAATATCATATGGCATATCATTAAAATAAGTATCCATAATGATTGACCAGTATAATATATATTAGTAATTAATTATTCAATTTTTTATTAATATAATAAAAAATTTAAGTAAATAATGAAAACGCAAAATTGTAAGTAAAAAATCTAAATATGAGAAATAATATATATAATGATTGTTGATGATGTATAATTTATGTGACTGGATCGCGAAGACTATTACAACCAAAGGTATTAATCAATTTGGCGCACAGAACGGAAGTCTTATCATAAAATGGCAAACCTGATATGGTATTATGGAATTCAATAAGTCCCAATTCCACGGGACGAAGAAGAAACATAATGAATAAAAACCTTTCACAGGCGGTAATATGAACTTTATTGTCGTTGATAAGATGCCACGCCATTGACATAATAACATAAAGGTCGGGTTCAAACGGATCATAATAGAATTGTCCTTTCTGGGCGCCACGAATGTTGTCGTGTGTCAGGTGCTTTGCGGGGTGATTGGTAATCATAATCATCAGGTCGTTCATCGTCTTGGCGGTAATTTTTGTTTTTTTATCGTTGATTTTGTTTATCACATTATCCAGGTGCATAATCTGAATTTTGTTCTGGATTTCGATTGGTAGAACATCAAGAAAATTCATCGTAATTATATCCCTTAAATTTTCTATTTTATATCTCGTTTTTGGTTATATTAATTTAGAAACTAGACTGGTTAATCAATTTTTTTTTATCTACCAAATTCAAGTATTATTGAGACACATATTTCTTTTTCTTCTCCTCACACGAAATGGGAAGAATGGACTCTGGTGGCATGGGTTCTGGTATCCCAAGAGATAATGAATTCATACTCCACTGAACAGGATATCGTATATTATTAGTCATGGGAATCATCAGCGTTATTAGAATAATAGGAATGATATTCCCCATCCGTATTATAGATTTTGGATTTGTCATCATCATTATATATATATATATTAACGAAAAACTTTAAATAAAAATTGATAAATTTATACTGTTAAACTATAAATGTTAAAAACAAGACATTTAAAACCAAATAATTATCTTAATATGCGCGATAGAATTATAGCTAAAATGCGAAATAACATATTTAGTATATACAGAAATGTTTGTGTATTCCGATGTAATGCAGTAAAAAAAATTGTCTCTGCACCTGTTACAATTTGGCATAATATTTGTATGCTTCAATATAAAATTACCGATAAACAGAAACAAATAATTCATGACGCACAAATGGGATGTATTGGTGGTCTCGTTGTCGGATGTATTATTTTGAAATACAACGAATAATATATCAAAAATAATATCCCTATTTTTTTATAATTTACAAAATATTATTACTTCATACTTTAATTAATATTCTAATAAAGGATTGAATTTAAAAATCAATTCTTGTTTTGAAATAGATTTAGGTCCCACTGTATTGTTAAAATCATATGTGATAGTATATAATTTATTTAAATTATCAATTATTGATTTTCCATTTGTAAATTTTATAAAATAATGTGATTGGATACTTTTTTCTTGAAATTTTTTATCTATTGTTCCGGCATTAACACCTACGCGGCGAAATGAAATATCTGGGTTATCTGTTTTTCCAACAAACATAAAATTAACCGGTTTTAATTTTTCATCCACAATTCTATTTGTTGATTTTTTTTCCCAAATTTGAAATATACACGGAACGTTATATTCTAAGCCATCTACAAGAAATGATTTTTCGCGTAAATCTATTTCAAAAATAAGATGAAAATTTAATGGGAATTTTTTTTTTAAACTATTTTTTTTGAAACTTTTTGGTAATATAAATGAAATACTATCACAAAATTCACAGGATTTTTTTATAAATTTAATCGCAGATGAAGATTGACGACCAAATGGCGGGTTCCCTATTATATGTATTTTTCTAAAAGTTTCCTTAATATCACCATAGTCATATAGTAAATAATCTTGTTTCATTATTTCATTGTTATCGGGTTCTAAATCATAAAATCTAAAATTATTCGATAATGATTTTATACCTGCAATAAAAGCTCCGTTACCCGCACTCGGTTCTATTAGTAAATCTTCGGTGTTTATCTCTATGTGTTTTTTTATGAAATTTAAACACTCATCCACTACGATACTATTTGTATAATATTTATCAATGGTATTGCGATTCAAACCTTTATTTTGTTTAGTCTCCATATGATATATTAGTTTATTAAAATTATAAAATTTTAATCAATTTTTGTTTATTTATATGGAAAATTCTAGATTGTTAGAACTCCAAATTTCTATGATATATCTTGCGTTCGGGGGGGGGGAATTCCATATTTGTTTTTATAGTTTTATAATATTTGGAATAAATAAAATATGCTGATATTTTTTGTTTATTTAAATTAACAAAAATTGAAACCGATGAGCATACATTTATTTTGTATCAATACAAGCAACTATGTTTCAAACGATGATAATTAATATTGACCGATTTTATCACCACAATCCTAACCCTGTAAAATTTGTTCAAATGACCGATAAACCCGACGAGGATAAAGCGTTTAAGGAGTGGTATAAGACATATACTACGACAGAATTTCCATCCTCAAAACACGGGGATTTGTATGAGAAAAACACAGTGGTTACTGTTGATGATTGGTATGAGGTATGCTTTGCTATTCGATTCGCCGAATTTGAAGCGAATAATCGGGTTACAGCAATGACTTATTCGCGTTTCGAGGAAGAGACTAAGTTAGTTATGGCGTTGGATAATGCGCATGCTACCGAAGCGATTTTGATAATGGCGAACGCAATTGACGATGCATGGATTTCAAACGCACATGACCTTGTAAAGCTGGCACGCGAAAGGGTAGATTCCGCGAGGGCAAGCGAGGAGAAAGCCCTCGCTATATATCATACTGCAGTAGAGAAAACAAATGCGATAGAGATTATGGAAGAATCGAGAATTGCAGAGACAATGTATTGGGCATATAGAGTGACAAATATGCAAAATAAAGATAAGCACTGGTAGTTTTGAAGGCCGTTCTCTCTATATATATGGATAGCCGTGATAATAATAATCATTGTTATTGAATATTATTATCATTGTTATTGAATATTATTATCATTGTTATTGAATATTATTATCATTGTTATTGAATATTATTATAAATTTCATTTTTCATTTTTCATTTTTCATTTTTTCTTTGATTGTTATTAATGACTGATCGGGTTGCGACTATGTGGTAGGTAACCGCCATCACGAACACGAGTAATATCCTTGTTCTTGTAACGAGTTTCACACATTAGCTCACCGCCCATAATACCTGTAATATTAGCCGCCTGGTGAGTGTGGTGCTCGTTTGATTCCATCTTCTGGATATCAAACTCAACATACTCGCCCTGAACAAGGTATTTGTATAGATCTCCGCTAGCAGAGATCGACGAGTGATGTGAAAAGATATCCGGGCTTTTAAACTCGTTATGTGAAGTCATAAGAGTAATAAAACCATATCCCGATTTGTTATTAAACCATTTTACGAGACCAATTTGTTTTGTTGGATTTTTCTGTAGCGCGGATTCAACTGACATTTTATAATATATATTGTTTTTTGGCTTTAAATTAGTTTTTATATATAATATATTCGTGGGTTATGGTAAATTGCAAACATTATGGTTTCAATAACATAAAATGTAAAAAATCTAGTTATATTCATATAAACAAAAAGGAATATTGTTTAAATCATGCCAAGTTATTATATAACATACATGTGTTGGTTATACAAAGTCGTTATAGAAGTTATAAAACGCGCAGAGTGCTTTATAATATATATTATAAGTTACCTAATGAGTTACAAGATATTATTATATCATATATTAATCGGGCACATTACAATGAAAAATATGTTACGTGCATTCGAAATATCATTACTAAAAAAAATTCTGCCCTACATAATTATAATTTTTCAGATAATAAATTGTCATTCGCATATCTATATGATTGCTACAAATTAAACTATAAATACTATAGTATAATACAGGTCAATTATTTGAAACACTCTTTTTTTTTGGGACAACAACTATTGAATCTATGTGATGTTTTACTGGAACAGGACCAAATAATATTGACAAATCAGACATACTCTATATTTGATAAAATACAGCTGTCTAATTTGGACCAACAACAGGTAATCGATTTGATAAATATGATTTATAAATTTTCATCCATATATAAATATATCTATTGGAATAATCCGGTTATATAATTGTAATTTGGTTGTTGCGAATAATTAAGTTTTCTAATGTATCTCAATGCCAGAAACAAATTCACATCAATATCGTTGTCATTTATCAGAGATTCAATAGTAGATAGTTCTTTCTGTATATTCAATGTATTATTAGTATAATTTTTATAATTCGTCTCATCTAACAACATGTATAAAATTATATAAATAATTGATTCCATATCATCTCTCCTTGTTGGTTCGATCAATCTTGTGACATTTTGGCTTATATAATTGGGGCTGCCAATAATACTATTTATACTGCGCACTTCTATATGTTTTTTATTATTAATAATTCTTTTCGCCATACCAAAATCTACAATAAAAGGTTCTGAATTTGAATTGATACATATGTTGACGGGCTTCAAGTCTCTGTGAATCACGCCCGTATTATGTATCTCCTGAATAGTGATGACGATTTTATTTATCATTTTTTTGAATCTCTCGTTATAATTATTGGACTTGAAATTATTTGTTTTAAAATCTTTCAAATTCAACTTATACAAATCTAAAACCATATAATAATAATTATCATATAAAAAAAAATCAAAAAGCGATGAAATATTTTTTACTGACCGCAAATGAGTATAGATACTAGCCTCATATCTCAGTATTTTACTGTCATTATTAGATTTCACAGCATATTTTTTATTATTAAAGCTACATTGATATACCATACCGAAACTGCCGCGGCTTATGAATTTTTCTATTACGTATTTATTATTAATCATTTAGATAATAATAAATAATATACTATACTTATCTCTTTTTTAATTATCATTAGTTTTTTATATCCTTTAATATTTACATCTTCAAATGTTGATAGAGGTGAACCGCAAACTCAATCCGGGAAAATTTAGATATATTCAATTTATACATCTCCAACTTTTGGAAGGTTTTTTTTTATGTTATTATTTTGTAAAAATTTAATAAATAATTCAGGGACAGTAGATAACGACTTCATATATGTATCGTATTTGAAGTTTGAGACAATAGTATCAGTTTCAATTATCTTTATACTAAAGAACCAATATGCGGGAATTTGCAATAGTTTATTAGGTGTTAATATAATACGTAGTAATTTTACCTTATCAAACTCACTCCTATATTCGGGTTGCGGAGCATATACATCAATCATGGATGTAAATTTAAAATTATCATAATCTTTATTTACAAAGAGATATTTGTGGTCTTTTGGAGGACATAATGTAACTTCTACTGACCCGGATAGCACAGATAAATAATTCCTACTATTCAAATTATATGATAGTTGAGTATATGAATTTACAGACCCAATAATTATATCATATTCGATTGAAGATGTTCCGATTGGTCGCAAAAACATATCATTTTCAGAAAATTTTTTTATTAATGATGTTTCTTCTAAAAACTCCTTATTATTTTCAGATATATAATTTCCCGAAGTATCCTTATTCAATAGCTCCAATGCAGTGACAAGTTTAATGGGTATAATTGTATCCTTTGTTTCCCGGTTAATAAGTTTAACTTCAAAATTACCATAATTGTCTTTAATACTGGGTATATCAAAATTTAGAATCCTAATATTATCTAATATTATGGGTTGTTTTAATTCGCATAATTCTTCAAATTTATCTTTTGTTAATGATATATTATCCATTTCGTATATTTCTAAATAATTACTTGTTTTATACTGATTGTAAATATGTATGTATACAAATAATGTAATACATAGTATTAACAAATTTATTAGTATTTCCATCTTAATAAATTTATACATATTAAATTTTGGTTTTATACTCATTTGGCTCCATTTAAATCATCTGTTCAGAAGTTTCCACTTCACCAATATATACTAATACTAGTTGGAATAGGTAGACTGCAATAAGAGATATAATTATTTATCCAATTCGATATGGACGGGAGCACGTCGTGGCAACCTAGCATTCTTTGGTAAAGGATTATCCCATGCATTGGCTGTATCATTTTTTATTGGTTTTACCGCGGATACAACTCGACCAATATTTTCAACATCATCTTCGTGGTCACTGATATTAATTAATCCATCATGAATACTTGTATCAAATTCGCGTTTACTAAGGTCTAAATTAGCATCGGCAAGTTTAATTACCCCAATATCATATAATTCACTTTGATCACTCGAGTCGTTGTTATGAATATTTAATCCTCTCCCATCTTCGTTTTCAGTTATAGATGATTGCATCATATTCCGTAGTAACGTTTCAATTCCGCCAGGATGTTCCGTATTAAACTTATTATATTCACCATCCTCGTTATCATCTTCGTTATTATTTTCATTTCTAATACCAATGATGGTCTCTAATTTATTAATTCGAGTTTCCATAAATGCTTCTCTACATTTCATTTTTATCATCTCTGTATGAGTATCAATACTCTGTTGCTGGCTTTTGATAACAAGTGTTTTTAATTCGTCTTGGTTATTCTTTAAAGCGATTATTTTTTCGAGTGGACCACCATTCTCAATTGGGATATAACTTTTCTCATGTTGGTTAGATGCGTTTAACTTATCACGCAGTGAATTATTATTCAATTTAATTGCTTCAATTTCTCGAACAATATGTTTTATATTTTCATGGACTACAACTTTTGACAACTCTATAATTTTTTCATCAATTGAATTTTCAAGATCCTGAATTTTTAAATCGTGGATTTTTAGTATTTCAAGTGGTTTCATGGAACGTTTAGGAATATTATTATCACTTGATACATTCGAGGTGGGAACGGGACTAGATTTGATAGTTTGTGGGTCTGGTGTTGTTGCTGTAGGTTCTGCTCGACGACGTCTTGCCGATGCTATTGCGGATGAACCACTCATATTATTATTATTATATTGATAGATAACTTCTTTTTAAATTATTATTCACGCATTAATAGATTAATATTTTGGTGATATTGGTAATTATTAATTTTGAAATCATCAATCGAGTAGTCTTCTATATTATCGTAAGTCTTTAGTATATCCAATGTTGGAAATGGATAAGGTTTTCTAGTTTTTTGTACTTTCAAATTCTCGAGGTGGTCATCGTATATATGGGTATTACCAAGATAATAAACAAATTCACCTGCAATCATACCGGTATGATGCGAAATTAATCGGGTTAGCATAGAATACGAAGCGATATTGAAAGGAACCCCCAAGCCAACATCACCACTGCGCTGGTATAAAGCACAACTCAGTTTGTTACCATTAGAAACATTAAACTGGCACAAAATATGACATGGTGGTAAAGCCATATCATCAATTTGACACGGATTCCATGCAGTCATAATTAGTCGGCGTGAATTCCTTGTTTCGATATTTTTTAGCTGGTCTATAATATATTTTAACTGATCAACACCCTTGCCGGTATAATCAGAGTCGCAATCATTATATTCCGCGTTAAAATGTCTCCACTGAAATCCATAAATGGGTCCCAGATCATCTTCATCGTTATTGGTTAACCCCCTAGAATCTAAAAACTCGCGACTACCATTACCATTCCAGATTTTTACATTCTGTTCTTTTAGTCGTCGGTTTGACGTATCACCTTTAATAAACCATAGTAATTCTTTCAAACAGGTCTTCCATGCTAATTTTTTAGTGGTTAAAAAAGGCATTGAATTGTTACCCAGCGCAAAATGCATAGCGCAACCAAATATAGCTAATGTTGAACCATTTCTCCCTACAAATTCTTGATTTTCATTTATTATATCATCTATTAAGTTTAAATATTGGTTTTCTTCATGATTTTCACCATCTTCAATACTATCTACTCCATGTCGGTATTTATTTTTATTCAATGTATACTTTAACATTTAGTAAATATATTATAGTCTTGTTTTTAATATTAAGTTATTTAGTATTTAATTATAATATTTATTTCTGCAGGTACTTCAAATATGTCGATTGGAATGGATAGTTTAGAAGTAGCACCATCAAATAACTTAAGTCCTGGTGATTTTTTTTATCATGTTTTTAATTTAGATACTCAAAACAAAGCAAATATGTTAAACCTAGTTCAATATATACTCATTGGTATAATACCGGTTATTTTAATGCTGAAAGCAATTAAGTTATATGTTCCAGAGGAAGATCATAAAAAAGGGAGTCTCGAAATTGGTATTGAAGTAACATTGCAATTATTTACAATATTCTTCTCTATATGGTTCATAGATAGAATGATTAGATATTTTCCAACTTATGCCGGAGTTCCGTATCATAAATTTAATGAAGTCAATTTCGTTTTACCATTGTTAATAATTTTAGTAACCATGCAAACTAAACTGGGTGCCAAAATTAATATTTTAGTGGACAGAATTATGGATTTGTGGAATGGTAATATAAATTCGCGTTTAGGATACACTAATCGTGAGTCACACAAAGTAAGTCAACCAATATTAACACCGGGCATTCATCAGAACAGTCGTGCCGACTCACTTGATAATGGTTTAATCCCAACCCCAACACAACAAATGCCACAACAGAATAATATATCTATGATTGATTCTCTACCCAATATGGTGGATGGTGGTGGTGGTGGTGGTGGTGGTGGTGGTGGTGGTGGTGGTGGTGGTGGTGGTGGTGATAGCGGAGACACTGGTTTAAGTTCATTCCAAAACCAAGCTATCCAGAACTCTTTTATGGAATCTATGGAGCCCATGGCAGCCAATGGTGTTTTCGGGGATGGTTTTGGTTCCAGTTTCTAAATTAATATTTTTAATAATTATCAAAAATATTAATTGTTTGAATATCAAGTATGTCTATCTAAAATCTGATTTTAGTAAATTAATTTAATACAACCAACCAACAGTATTTATATGTTAAATTGTTATCGCGCCAATCACGAGTTCCGAGCCCGTATTTATACCTTTCGAAATTACTTGGTTAACTCGCATTACTGTTGGGATGGGTAAGACACCTAGAACCAATATAACTGATAGCAATACTATTAATACAACACTAAATATTATATTTAAAATTTTTTTAAAGCCACCGGCGCTTTCATCTTTGGGTAAATTATCATAATCGTCTATGCAATTTTTTCCTGGATCCCCGGCTTCATTTTCAGTGCCCATATCTAACCAGAATTTAAAATTATTAGATATAGTTTTTTCCGTGCTAAATATTAGAGTGGAAACTAAATAATAGTTAGCTAGAAATATAAATATTGTATTTGGTGACATTAGATTGTCTACATCACCGCCAAACACTTTTTGGAGGTATTTAAATATTATAGGAACCAAAAATGCTATTGCGGTCAGTATCATAAGTATCATCGTAAAAGTACTACCAAATCCAATTGTATTTGGTTTAGATAATCCGCATTTTTGAGAATAATAAACTAATACAATTGATGATAGTGCCACGAGAGGTATTAATTCATAAAATATACGGGCTGACCCAGCCATACTAGCTATCATTTTTATTTGAAATGGTTGTCCATCATAATTACTGTTTTTGGCTTTCCCTATACCTATTAAAGTTCCAATGATTATAATTATTTGATTCACAAAACCACAGACAGTATATAACCAAAATAATGTATATTTATTAATCATCTTGGAAATTATATTATTGAATGAATTGGTAAAATCCCCCTCTACATACTTCACTAAAAACGAAGACAATAAATCTAAAAATATAATCAATACCAATACAATAAATAGTAACACCTTCCATATATACAAAGATGTAGCAGCGAGATCAATCGGTCTATCTAGAAGTGAGTTCCCTAGTGTAGTAAACATCGAATTTATTAATCCATCTATTTTTGTGATGACCCTTATAATTGGGTTAGTGATTCCTGTGCTTATTGCTGCACTGGCTGCACTGGCTATCCCCATCCCTTGGCTAATAGATCCCGGGTTTTTATTTTTAACACTTTTTCCAACTGAGAACTTTGGGAACTTCATTTTTATTAAAAATATTCTAATATATATACATATTATTATTCTACCATATTTTCATCTAAATCGTTTATATGTGTTTTTATATGATTTGTAGTGCATATTTTCTTGATTATTTTTTCATCATTGAATACTCCAGCACAAGTTTTTAAAATACGTGCAAAATAGTCCTGTTTACTTGGGTCTTCCATATAATTTGGGTTATTGTCTAACCACTGTTTTATTAATCTAAAATGGCTCTTATTTAATGTTTTTAATGCGGCTTTTATTTTTGATTTATCAGTATCTTTCGCCCACTTGTCGTCTGCTTTTATATATAATGTATCTCTTTTAGTATCTGTACAATGGATTGGTCTCTCGTATAAACTTAATTTTTTCATATTTTCAATAAAAACATTTGTTAATCCCGCTTCAAGTCCTTCCTTTTTGGAGAAGTCTAAATTTTCTAATGTGAGTTGAATCTGACTTATGAAATCCTTAATATCTATGGCATGCTTGCATTTTTCATTTAAGAAAATATTTATATTGAATTTTTGGTTATTGTTGATTATATTGTTATTGGTAGTGGTATTATTAATAACCTTTGGTATAATATCAATAAGTTTGTTGGTTGTTTCGTTTTGAGTGTAAAGCATTTGTTTGATGTCTTTATTTTCCTGTATTAACTTCATAATAGTTTCTTCATTTATAGACCCAATCGCTAATGTTTTCTCGTTATTTTTATTTAGTTCGTATTCAACAATCGCACAACTTTTTTTATGTTTGGATAGACTGGACTTATGTTTATATTTTTTACCGCATAAACAATCAAATGAATCCGAATTTTTATCGTTTGATGTAATTTGTGTAATTGATGTAATTCCATTAGTCATATATAAAATTTTATGTTTAGCGGTTAATAAATGTCGGTTATAATCTCCCGCCTTACCACAATTGAAGTTACAAGCGATACATGAAAAGTTAAATAGTTTTTTTTGATGTAATGATGTAATATTTTTAGCCATCGTTAGTTATTATTAGTCATATATTAGCCTTATATTAGTATTTTACATTTTATATATAAATTGCAACCCATAATTTATATTTAAAATATAAATTATATATTTAAGGTTTCGTTTATGGTGTGATGTAATATTTGATGTAATTGATGTAATTGATGTAATTGATGTAAAATAATTAGCATTTTGTTAGTCTAAATATTTTAGCATGAATAATAAAATATTATCTGGTAATTAATAACTGGTAATGGATTGAAATATATCATATTGTAAAAATCCTTATGGTTTGATGTAATTTGATGTAAAATCAATTAGCCATAATTAGCAATTATTAGTCTAAAGTTAGTCTCTCTGTTCTAAAAAACACGTATTTTTTTTTATAAATTTTTTTTTTTTTTGCGATTTCTGTAACATTTTTTTTTTATTTTTCTTATGATAATGGTGAAAAAAGTAAAATATAAGTGTTTAATGATACAATTTACAAAAGGTAAAATCCATTTCTAAAATGGACATTTATTTTATGTCCAACTCAAAAAAAAAAATACTTTATGAATTTCAAAAAAAAATACAATTGAAAAAATAATATATTTACATGGTTAAATATGTTAGATACAAAAAAATTGATGTTATACACCTTAAATGTATTATAAGTATTCAAAGAAACTAATAATGCTCTAACGAAACGGGGTTGGAAACCCCTCAAATTTTAATTTAAAAATCCCCCCAACCCAATGTGATAATAACGGGAAATAATTTCCATACAGGACTTAACTATCTCAACTCTCCAGCCCGGAGTAAAGGAATTATTTGCAAGAGCATATATATTTTATATAGCCCTTATCCAATGAGCTCAACCTTTATCACACAAAAAAAACCTTATCACTTAGAAATCCAAACCGTATTATTGCGAGATAATTCTTACTGTAGTTATGGGATTACTCCGGATTTAGATTCTAATCTTGGGATGGCCTCCAGGATGAAAATATAATAACTGGTCCCGTAAATTACTCTCAAATTGAATTTAGCGAAATACTATACTCCCCGATTGTGAATTAATTCACAATTTTTTTTACGCAAATTTAATTCATACACCCATCCCCTTCCCAAGTTATATTATTATATTATTAAAATATTTCAATAATATAATGTATAAACTACAACAGAACATATTTATATATGCATTAAACATAAGTTATATATTATATTTTCTGGCAATATTGGGTGTTGGTTATACAGCACCCAGACATCTCTCTACATTAAGAGGATTTTTGAAAATTTATATTGGTTTATTATTGGTGGGTTTATATAACCCGTTGACATACAAGGAACGGAAGTTTACAGATATAGACCGAAAGTTAGTATTCTCGGCGGGNGTTTTTTTATTATTATCAACAACATTGGTATCAACTATTGAATCATATTTAATAGAGAAGACTAATAATACGATTATATTCGATAGGTTCGGTTTCTCACAAACCTAGTTCGTTTTTTTTTAGTGTAATTATGTTCGTCTCCCAGAAAGAGGAGTATATCACGAATAATTTTATCCGAAATTAATAAATCAATGTTTTTTTCAACAATAGTTTTATCTACCCGAGCCACATCATTTACAACATGTTTATTCATGTATCGATTAAATTCAGCTTCGGTTTTATTATATTTTGAAAAAAGACTTGTATTAGCGCGATAATATTTTTTATAAATTTCGTCATAATCCAAATTATATATATATGGATGTATAAAAATGTATGTGACATTCTTATGTTCCATGTCGCCGTGAAATGTGTCATCTATAAAACAAATTTTACTATTATTGGGTAGATTAGCACAGCTCAATAAATCTTTATGTGATTTATTATTTGATGTCCTACACATTTCTACTATTTTTCCATTTATTTTAAACGGCCGTATAATGCGATCAAATAATTTGTAGTCAAGTTTAGTATTTATATATGATATAATCATATCAACCCAGTAATTGGGTCCATTATTATTAGTATAAATTATGACAAGATTGCATTTTCCAGAAATCTTCTTTTTTTTAAGTATGTTCAAAATTTTAAATAATCCTGTCCTAAAAAATCCGGGGAATAAATCGAGAAAGCTAAAAAAATATATATTATCGAGTCTTTGACAGTTTAGAAATGACTTCATGTGGGTCCAGTAGCGATATACCTGTGTAAAATTACCCAATGTTTCATCGAAATCAAACGCTACTACATAATTATTAGTTTCCATTGAAGTCTCGGATTATACTAATTCAATATTATAATTATAATAATTCAATATTATAATTATAATAATTCAATATTATAATTATAATAATTCAATATTATAATTATTCATGATTTTTTAATACTATTATATAATATAATATAACCATGTTATTATCATATCAAGATTACGTGGACATTTTAAAGTATTATAATATACACTATGAAGAAAATTATAGTAAAAAAAAATTAAAAAAAATGACCGAAAAAATAATAGCCGAGAAATTATGTAGATGTATAAAAGCGGTTCCAAATAAAGGTAGACCTGAATCACGGCCAATAGCAATTTGTAGATGGAGCGTATTGCAAAAGAAAAATCTGGGTATTCACAAATTTACATGTAAAAAGAAAAAAGAGTTAATGGCGAGACACGAGACACACTCAAATAAAGATAAATTGTATAAAACTATAAATGGCAATTTAAAATTAACACATAAAAACAAACCAAATACCAATACGAAGAAACTCACTTATTGAGATAATTAATAGCTTTAAGTATAACACGTTCTTGCTGAGATATTTTTTGAAATATAAGATTTTCATTTAAATAAATTGTTATATGATTTTGCGCGAATGTTTTTAAACATAGCGACAATCCATTATCTAATACTTTAATATCACATAATATGGCACCATTAGTAATTTTAATATCATCTATTTTTTTTAAATTAATCCAGCGTATATTACTACCGTAATTTAAGTCTTTGATATCGTCTATGTATCTATATTCTTTCAATTTATGATTGAATTGTTTTAGATCATGTTTTTTTAATCCTATCGTTTGTAATATTTCATTTTTGTCTTTGCTAATATCTTGTATATTAGTATTGATAATACTTAAATTATTATCATTTTGCAGAGCTTCTTCTAGTAATGTAATATTCATATATATATCAAATATATATATATTAATATTTTTAATATTATAAAGATTATTATGTTTACATAGAGATCGAAACTTTAAAATTATTTGTTTGGATGAAACGAATATGGGTTATGTGTTACACCTTTGAACATTTAAAACGCCGACTATATTTTAATAATAGAAATCTCTTTGGTATTATAATTATCTATTTTAACTGCATTATATTTTTTTAATGGTAATAAATTACAGGTTAATTGGCGCCATTTCCCTGTTTTACAAGATTGATCATTATTTTTTTGATTACAACAATTAACCAATAAGATATATTTAAATTTTTTACTTTCTATTAAATAATCCATAAATACATATATTTCTTCTGTTGTCCAGTGTTGGATAACATCTTTTAAGATACACATATCTCCTTCTATAATACTTTCCTTATTTGTATAAAAATCAAGATGTTTGAAAGTATATTTTGGTTCTGGATATTGAGTTATATGATAATCAATAATCTTTTTATATACATCATAACCAGTATATAAAACATTTATATCATCATATAATAACCTTCCAATTCTAAAATCTCCACAACCTAAATCTACAATATTATTAATATTATAATCCTTAATAACCTTTTTTACTATTTCTATATATTTTTTATTATATTCTACACCACTTCCCGAACCACTGCTACCTGAATATTTATTATGTTTATTATTTCCCCATGAACCGAATTCATATATATTTGTAAAAATAGATTCCATTATAATATATATATATATATTTTTTTAAAATTAAATTTCACTTATAATATATAAATGCCTATTCATAAAAGTAGTGATTATAAATTATCAGCAGTTAAATATTATTTATATCATTCTAATAATCAAGTTCAGACCTGTAAAATATTCGGTTGTTCTGAAAGAACTTTAATAAGATGGGTAGATAAATACAAATCTACTAATAATATTACACGAAAGGAAAGAGATTATACATCATATAAAATTACTAATAGTCATATATCATTTATAAAGCAACAACTTAAACAAAATAAAACGATAACTATGGATGAATTATTAACCAAATTAAAAACTAAATACTCAAACCTAACACTATCAAGAGTTCATTTAGGTAGAGTTGTAAGAGATATAAATATCACCCTAAAACAAACCCGATTACGACATGTTCCAAAAACACGATATTAAAAACCTATTGTAATTAAAAATCAAATCAAAGAGTTTTATAATAAAGTAAAACAATATAGTTTAGATGATATTATATGTATTGACGAAACATCATTAAACTCATTTATGATTAGAAGGAAATGTTATGAAGAATTAGGTAAAAGATGTGTAGTGAAAACGGAAAGTCAAGAAGTATTCAAAAAATA
>JGI24540J26637_10000400_pt1 | contig 17940 bp, 17 predicted proteins | sample NorSeaMetagenome_FD_26637 | JGI IMG/M metagenome (IMG submission 26637)
TATCGATTTTATCGTGTTTGCTACATTAAGTCCAGACATGTATTTTCCGGGAGGAGGAGTTCGTGTTCAGGACATGCTAGATATGCCTACAATTGGTGCTTTAGATGTTCGTAACCAATGTTCTGGTTTTGTCTATGCAATTTCTGTTGCGGATCAGTTCATAAAAACGGGTATGTACAAGAATATTTTAGTTATAGGGTCTGAAAATCATTCTGGAGCATTGGATAAAACAACAAGAGGAAGAGGTATTACTGTTATTTTTGGTGACGGAGCAGGTGCTGCAATTTTATCCAGAAGTGAAGTTAAAGGAAGAGGAATATTATCTTCTCATCTTTACTCTGAGGGTAAACATGCTAGAGAATTAATGATGGATGGTCCTCATACAGGGAGATGGGTTCCTGAAATATTAGCAGATAATAATCCCGACGATCTATCGTTTTATCCATATATGAATGGACAATTTGTTTTTAAAAATGCAGTGACTCGTTTTTCTGAAGCTATATCAGATGGTTTAGAAGCCAATAATTTGAAGAGTGAAAATATTGATTTGCTAATTCCCCATCAAGCTAATTTAAGAATTTCTCAATTTGTTCAGCGTAGATTTAAACTTTCAGATGATCAGGTTTATAACAATATAATGCGTTACGGCAATACTACGGCTGCTTCAGTTATAATTGCTCTTACAGAAGCATGGGAACAAGGTAAAATAAAGGATAATGATTTGGTAGTTCTTGCTGCTTTTGGTGCAGGATTCACTTGGGGATCTGTTATTATACGATGGTAAAAAAAACTTTAGTTCTAGGTGCTTCTTTAAATCCTGATCGCTATTCAAATATGGCAGTAAAAAGACTGCTTTTAAATAATATTAATGTTAAGGCTATCGGTTCAAAAACTGGAACTATTGAAAAAGCTATAATAGAAAAAGATTTTATTAGTTTTAATAACATTCACACTGTCACATTATATCTAAATAGTGTAAAACAAAGAGATTATTATAATTATATCATCTCTTTAGATCCTAAAAGAGTGATTTTTAACCCTGGAACTGAAAACGAAGAGTTTTATTTACTACTAAAAAATGAATCTATAGATTATATTGAAGCTTGTACTTTAGTGTTACTTTCTACGAATCAATATTAAGCCAATAAAAGTTAGTAGTCCATTTAAAGGAAGTAGTTCGTATCCTATTTTATATCCACCTAAATAAGAGGGGTCTAGATTTCCAATAAAAATCATTATTAAAACAGATAGAGATGTAACAATCCAAACGTATTTATCATAAATTTTATAATTTGTAAAAATTCCAAAAGCAAATAAACCCAATAACGGACCATATGTATACCCAGCTAAAATTAATAAACCATCTAACACACTTGTGGTTAAATAATTTTTGAAAATAATAATTACTATAATTAGGACAAAACTCATAACTATATGAGTCCTTTTTCTAACTTTAATTTGATGTTCTATGCTTTTATTTTTTAAATCAATAAAATCAACACAGTACGAAGTTGTAAGAGAAGTTAAAGCGCTATCGGCACTGCTATAAGCAGCGGCAATTAAACCTAGTAAAAATGTTACTCCAATTAAGCTGCCTAATCCACTATTTAGTGCAATTTCAGGAAATAGTAAATCAGTATTTACAGAGCCGTTGAGTTCAGGAATTATAATATTGAATTTTGAAGAATAAATAAACAATAATGCACCTAATAATAAAAACAAAAAAGTTACAATAACAAGAACGATACTAAAAAAAATCATGTTTTTTTGGGCATCTTTTAAGGATTTACATGTTAGGTTTTTTTGCATCATATCTTGATCAAGACCTGTCATGCATATTGTTATAAACATCCCCCCAATAAAAGATTTATAAAAATGATTTTTTTCTAGTAAACTTTCAGTTACAAAAACTTTTGAATACGATTTTAACTCATCTGAATTAATGAAATCTGTAAAGGACCAGTCTAAACTTTTACTAATTAAATAAATAGAAAGCAAAACAGATATTAGCATAAATGTAGTTTGAAGAGTATCTGTCCAAACTATTGTTTTGATTCCTCCTCTAAATGTATAAATCCAGATTAATGAAACTGAAATCACAACTGTAATTTCAAAAGGAATATTTAATTTATTGAAAACAAATTGTTGTAACACTATAGCAACTAAATATAATCTAAAAGATGCTCCAGTAATTCTTGAAACAAAAAAGAAAAAAGCACCAGTTTTATGACTAACAGTTCCAAATCTAACTTTTAAATATTCGTATATAGACGTTAAGTTTAATTTGTAATAAATCGGCAATAATAAAAGTGCTACTACAAAATAACCAAACAGGTATCCTAAAACTACTTGAAAATATGTAAATTGAGTTGATCCAACATCTCCGGGCACTGAAATGAAGGTTATTCCAGATAATGAGGCCCCCACCATTCCAAACGCTACTAAGTACCATGGAGACTCTTTATTTGCTGAAAAAAATGTTGTATTGTCGTTGTTTCCAGTTGTTAAACTTGAGATAACAAAAAGTCCAAAGAAATAGAGAATTATAACTAAAATAATAATTGATGATTGCATTTTAAATGTTCTTGTTCAAATATACTAATTTATGGTTCTTACAAAATCTAGTAGTATCTTTAAAAAATGAATTTTTCATCAAAATTACTTGAAAATGCTGTTAACGAAATGTCCCAATTACCAGGAATAGGTAAAAGAACCGCCTTAAGGTTGGTGTTGTTTTTATTACAACAACCTAATTCACAAACTAAGGAACTCTCTAAATCTTTAAATGAACTCATAGATAATGTTGTTTTATGTGAAAGTTGCCATAATATTTCAGATATTGAATTATGTGAAATTTGTTCTAATAACAAAAGAAATAAATCTATTATATGTGTAGTTGAAGACATAAGAGATGTAATGGCGATTGAAAGCACAGGACAATTCAATGGAATTTATCATGTATTAGGCGGGAAAATTTCACCAATTGAGGGGATTGGTCCTAATCAATTAAACATTTCTTCTTTAATTAAAAAGGTTGAAAATAATGATATTTCAGAACTAATATTTGCACTTAGTGCTACTATGGAGGGTGATACAACTAATTTTTATGTGTACAAACAACTTGAGAATTCTGAAATTAAGATAACTACAATTGCAAGAGGAGTTTCCGTAGGAAATGAATTAGAATTCACAGATGAAGTTACTTTAGGAAGAAGTATTGTTAAAAGGATTCCTTTTGAAAATTCAATTAAAAATATTTCTTAGTTTTTTATTTAATATTTTTGTAATTAATTTAAATTAATTTTAATGTCTAAATTTCAACTTTTATTACCTAAAATGGGGGAAAGTGTTGAAGAAGCTACTATTGTAAATTGGCTGAAAAACACAGGTGATAAAATTAATATTGATGATCTGGTTGTTGAAATTGCTACTGATAAAGTAGACTCAGAAGTTCCAAGTGATGTTTCAGGTGTTTTAATTGAGAAATTATGTAGCGTTAATGATGTTGTCAAAGTAGGTCAACCTTTGGCTGTTATTGAAACTGATCAATTAATTGATAGTCAATTAATTTCAAAACCGATTAAGAAACTAAAATCTTCAGATGATGAAACAAAAAGTTTCATTATCAAAGCAAAAGAGATTATTGATACTCCGATAGAATATTCAAGTAAAAAAAACTACTCCCCTTTAGTAATGAATATTTCAAAAAAGGAAGGAATTGGGCTGAAGGAATTAGAAAAAATAAAAGGATCTGGTAAAGAAGGTAGAGTTACTAAAAATGATTTAATATTCTATATATCTGAAAAAAAAGAAGGAAAAGTAAAGGTCGATGATATAGAAATCTCTAATTTATCCCAAAAAAATAGTGACAATTTTTACGAGATGAGTAGAATGGAAAGATTGATTTCTGATCATATGATAAATAGTCAGAAAGAATCAGCTCACGTACATGCTTTTATTGAAGCGGATATAACTGAATTATGGAACTGGAGAGAAATAAATAAAAATATATTTTATAAAAGAGAGGGTGAAAAAATAACTTTTACTCCAATTTTTATAATGTTGGTTGCTCAAGTTTTAAAAGAATTTCCTATTCTCAACTCCAGTTTAGAGAAATATAATGTTATAAATAAAAAAAATATTAATATTGGAATGGCTACAGCTTTATCTGATGGAAATTTAATAGTTCCAGTTGTTAAAAATGCAGACCAATTAAGTTTAATTGGGTTAGTAAAAAAAGTTAATGATTTGGCAAATAGATCTAGACTCAGTAAATTGGAACCAGATGAAGTTCAAGATGGAACTTATACTATTAGTAATGTTGGAGTTTTTGAAACCTTGATGGGAACTCCTATAATTAATCAGCCTCAAGTTGGTATTTTAGCATTGGGTGCGATTCGAAAGGTTCCCTCAGTTATAGAAACAAACCATGGTGATTTTATTGGAGTTAGGAAAAAAATCATTTTATCTCACAGTTTTGATCATAGAATTGTAAATGGTGCTATGGGAGGAATGTTTATAAAAAAAATTAAAGATTTAATTGAAAACTGGGACTCGAACTTTCCAATCTAATATTAATTTTAAATGAATTTAAAAATATCAAAGCCAATTTGTTTTTTTGATTTAGAAACAACAGGTATTAATATTTCCTTAGATAGAATCGTTGAAATATCCATTTTAAAGGTATTTCCAAACGGAAATAAAGAATCAAAAACTTGGTTAGTTAATCCAGGCATTCCAATTCCTCTAGAAGTTTCAAATATTCACGGAATTACCAATGATACTGTCAAAAATAAACCTAGTTTTAAATCAATAGCTTCTGATGTAAAATCTATGCTTCAGAATTGTGATTTAGCAGGGTTTAACTCAAATAAGTTTGATATTCCATTACTTGCAGAAGAACTTTTGAGATCTGATATAGATTTTAGTTTAGAAAATATTTCAACAGTTGATGTCCAAAATATTTTTCATAAAATGGAACAAAGAACTTTAAGCGCTGCTTATAAATTTTATTGTGGAAAATCTTTAGAAAATGCTCATTCTTCAAAAGCTGACACTTTAGCAACCTTTGAAGTTTTAGAATCTCAAATTCAAAAATATCCTGATTTACAAAATGACATAAAATTTCTCTCTGAATTTTCAACCAGAGGAAAAAACGTAGATTTAGCAGGTTTTATTAAATATAATGAAGATGATATTCCGTGCTTTTCTTTTGGAAAACACAAGGGAAAAACTGTAGATTATATTTTAAAAAATGAACCTGGATATTTTGGTTGGTTATTAAATGCTGATTTTCCAATGTACACCAAAAAAGTTCTAACTCAATTGAGACTAAATAAGTTAAACAATAAGTTATAATATGAAGATTATTTGTGTAGGCAGAAATTATGATGATCACATTGAGGAGTTTAATAATAATAGACCAGATTCTCCAGTTTTATTTTTAAAACCAGAAACTTCGATTATTCGTAAAAATCAACCTTTTTTTATACCTAATTACTCTAAAAATATTCAATATGAAGTTGAAATTTTAGTTCAGATTAACAGACTTGGTAAATATATCTCAAGTGAATTTTCACATAAGTATTATGATGAAATTGGGTTAGGAATAGATTTTACAGCCAGAGATATTCAAAATGAATTAAAATCAAATGGACTTCCTTGGGAGAAATCAAAAGCTTTTGATGGATCTGCTTTGATAGGTAAATGGATAAATAAAAATAATTTTGAAAATCTAAATAATATTGATTTTTCTCTTGAAAAGAATGAAAAAGTTGTTCAAAAAGGAAATACATATAATATGTTATGGAAGATTGATGATTTAATTTCAGAAATATCAAACTATTTTACATTAAAAATTGGAGATATCATTTTTACAGGAACTCCCTCTGGAGTTGGTCCAGTTGAAGAAAATGACGTGTTGACTGGGTTTCTCGATAAAAAAGAATGTTTTTCAATTAAAATAAAGTAAAAATGAAAGCCCAGATAATTACTATTGGAGACGAAATTTTAATTGGTCAAATTGTAGATACAAATTCAACTTTTATTTCCAAAGAATTAATTAGAATTGGTATAGAGGTAAGTAAAATAGTTTCAATTGGAGATTCTAAAAACCAAATTTTATTAAGTTTAAAAGAGGCTCAAGATAATTACGATATCGTAATATTAACTGGCGGATTAGGTCCAACTAATGATGATATCACCAAGGATGCATTTTGTGATTTTTTTAATGATGAATTAGTTCATAATCCAGAAATATTAATACATATTGAAAAGCTTTTTGAGAAATTTGTTGACAATCCAATTAATGAATTGAATAGGGCTCAAGCATTTCTGCCGTCTAAAGCTAAATTAATTCCAAACCTTTATGGTACCGCAGCGGGTATGAGTATTAAAGAAAAGAATACTCTTTTTATATCACTTCCTGGAGTTCCTTATGAAATGAAATCAATGATGACAGATTTTATAATTCCACAAATCAAGACAGAATATAAATGTCCAGTAATTATTAATAAAACCTTAATCACTTATGGAAAAGGAGAAAGTTATATTGCAAAAAAATTAAAAAACTTTGAATCGAATATTCCTTTAAATTTTAAATTGGCTTATTTGCCAAATCTAGGTCGAGTAAGGTTAAGATTGTCAGCCAAAGGGGATAATAAATCTGTTTTGGAAGAAAAAATGGATGAGTTAATTTTTAAGCTTTATAAAATTTTAGGAAAAATTATAATTGGATATGAAACTTTAAATCCAATTGAAAGTGAAATAGGAAAAAAACTTATCCACTTTAACCAAACTTTAGGTATTTCTGAGAGTTTGACTGGAGGATTGTTGTCATCAAGATTTACCACCTTTTCTGGCGCTTCGAAATATTTCAAAGGTTCTGTAGTTGCATATGACACTTCTATTAAAGAAAATATCTTGGGTATTCAACGTGATACAATTAAAAAATATTCAGTTGTTAGTTCACAGGTAGCGAATGAAATGGCAATAAAAACTAAAAAAATATTAGGTTGTGACTATTCAATTTCTACAACAGGAAATGCAGGTCCAAATAAAGGAGATTCAAATGAATTAATTGGAAAGATATTTATCTCAATTGCAACTCCAAAAGATGTCAAGTCATTCGAATTTAACTTTGGAAAAAACAGAGAAAAAAATATTAAAAAGACTGTTAACAAAGCTTTGGAACTATTATTTTCAGAATTATTAACTAGAGACTAAAAAATTTGGCAATACTCTAAAAAAGTTGTTAATTTGCAAACTGTTTAAAAAGACTTAATTATGTCAAAAGTTTGCGAAATATCCGGAAAAAAAGTTTTAGTTGGAAATAATGTCTCCAAAGCGATGAATAAAACTAAAAGAAGATTTGAACCTAATCTTATCAAAAAAAAGTTTTTTATTCCTGAAGAAGGAAAATGGATTACTTTAAAAGTTTCGACTTCAGTCCTCAAAACAATAAATAAAAATGGTATTTCAGCAGTTTTAAAAGAATCTAAAATTAATAGAGTTTAATTATGGCCAAGAAAGGAAATAGAGTTCAAGTTATATTAGAATGCACAGAGCATAAGAATTCTGGTTTAGCAGGAACCTCTAGATATATAACTACCAAAAATAAAAAAAATACCCCTGATAGATTAGAGATTAAAAAATTTAATCCTATCATGAAAAAAAATACTGTTCATAAAGAAATTAAATAATTTTAGGTCATGGCAAAAAAATCCGTAGCATCATTACAAACTGGCTCAAAAAGACTTTCTAAGGCAATTAAAATGGTAAAAAGCCCCAAAACTGGTGCATATATTTTTGTTGAGTCAATTATGGCGCCTGAAAAAGTAAATGACTGGTTAGCAAAAAAATAATATTATTTTTTTAGTTAAAATTTAAAGTCACTTTTTAGTGGCTTTTTTTGTTTTCATATATTTGAGATAATATTTTAATTATGAGTTTTTTTAAAAAGTTTTTTGGGATCAGTAAAAAAAAAGATATAAAAAGTCCTTTTATTGATAAAAAAGTACCTGAGCTCAAGAAGGAACCCGAAGTCAAAAAAGAACATGAAGTTAAAAAAGAACCTGTTTTAGAAGTAAAGAAATCAATTTTCACAAAACTTTTTACAAAAAAAAATAAAGAATCTCTTGATAAAGGATTAAAAAAATCTAGTTCTTCTTTTTTTAATAAAATTTCAAAAGTAATTATAGGGAAAAGCAAAGTAGATGATGATGTTCTAGACGAACTTGAAGAGATTTTAATCTCCTCGGACGTTGGAGTAAAGACCACACTTAAAATTATAGATAAAATTGAATCTAGAGTAGCAAAAGATAAATATATTAACTCAGATCAACTAGATTTAATATTGAAAGAAGAAATTATAGGTATTATCGATTCGTCTGACGAAGAAAGTAAATTGAATATTTCAAAAATTAGACCTCATGTTATTTTGGTAGTTGGAGTTAATGGAGTTGGTAAAACTACCTCGATTGGGAAAATGGCAAATTATTACAAATCTCAAGGATTAAAGGTCGTTNTTGGAGCAGGTGATACATTTAGAGCAGCTGCAATCGACCAATTAGAAATATGGGCGAACAGAGTAGGGGTAGATTTAATAAAACAAGAAATGGGTAGTGATCCAGCTTCGGTTGCTTTTGACACTCTAGAGTCAGCAATCAATAAGAAAGCTGATGTTGTATTAATTGATACAGCAGGAAGACTTCATAATAAAACCAACTTAATGAANGAACTAAGTAAAATTAAAAGAGTTCTTCAAAAGAAAAATATTGATGCTCCTCATGAAGTTTTATTAGTTATTGATGGCTCAACTGGTCAGAATGCTTTTGAGCAAGCTAAACAATTTACTAATGTTACAGAAATTACAGCATTAGCCGTAACCAAATTAGATGGAACTGCTAAAGGGGGAGTAGTTTTAGGTATCTCAGATCAATTTAAAATTCCAATTAAATTTATTGGTATTGGAGAAGGCTTAGAAGATTTGCAATTATTTAATAAGATAGAATTTGTTGACTCATTTTTTAGTAAGTCATAATATTATTTTTTGAAACTAATAGACTCAAATATCACTAAACATCTACCAAAAATAACACTAGATTATGTTAATAACGATAGTAGTGTTTTTGAGTTTTATGGTAGAGATAATCAATTAGAAAATTACCAAGATCAGATTTTAGATAAAAAAAAGAATTATAATAATGATTTCAGAAAACCTTTAACAGATTTATTAGCATCAAATTATAAAAAAGTTCCAGAAAATTCTTTTCAAAATGATGCCATAAATAAATTAAAAAACAGTAATACATTCACTGTTACTACAGGGCATCAGCTTAATTTATTTACAGGTCCTTTATATTTTTTTTATAAAATAATTGATGCAATTAATCTTTGTAAAAAATTAAAACATAAATATCCTAAAAATGAATTTATACCTATTTATTGGATGGCATCTGAAGATCACGATTATAAAGAAATAAATTTTTTTAAAACAAACAACAAAAAATTTCATTGGGATGTTTCAACAAAAGGTGCAGTAGGTCACTTAGAGCCTAGTTCTTTAGACAGTTTATTTAATGAGATGATTGACTTTTTTGGAAATGAAAGTATTAATTCAAAAAAATTATTAAAACTATTCAAAAACGCATATTTAAATAACGATAACTTATCAGATGCAACCTTTGATTTAGTTCATAGTATATTTGGAAGACATGGTTTATTAATATTAAATCCGGATGATGCAAAACTTAAAAAAATTATTTGCGCTGATGTAATTGATGAGATTAAAAATAATAATTGTTACAATAATGTTACCCAGACAAATAAGAGTTTAGTTAATATTAACATAAAACCTCAAGTAAACCCGAGAGAAATAAATTTATTTTATTTGAAAAATAATTTACGCTCAAGAATACAAAGAGTAAATTCAGTATATAAAGTTTTAGAAACAGATTTTTCGTTTTCTGAAAATCAGATCATAAATGAAATTAATAATTTTCCCGAAAGATTTTCTCCAAATGTTTTATTTAGACCTTTCTTTCAGGAAAAGATTCTTCCTAATTTAGCTTATGTTGGTGGTGGAAGTGAAATTGCATATTGGCTTCAGCTAAAGAATTTTTTTATAAGTAAGGATTTACTATTTCCAATTCTAGTTGTTAGAAACTCTGTTCTTTTAGTTTCTCAAAAAATCAAAAAAAAATGTAAAAAATTAGAAATTCAAATACCAAATATTTTTAAAAACTCTAACGAATTAAGTGTGTTTTATCTCAGTAAAATTGTTAAAGAAGAAATTGATTTAACTAGTTTGAAAAAATCAATAAATGATAATTTTAATAAACTATATGAATTTAGTCTTAAGACTGATAAATCATTTCTTGGATCTTTAAAAGCTCAAGAGATTAAACAACTAAAAGGAATAGAAAATTTGGAAAAAAAACTAATTAAAGCACACAAGAAAAAACATAAAGAAAAAATTGAAAGGTTAAAATTAATTAAAGAAGAATTATTTCCTAATAACTCTTTGCAAGAAAGAGAAATTAATTTTTCTCATTTTTATTTAAACCATGGTGATGAATTTATTGATATTTTAATGGATAACTTAAACCCTTTTGAGAACAAATTTTTAGTTATTTCTTTATAAAAAAACTAGTTATATATTGTTTAAATAGTAATTTTGAATATGGAAGAAAAAGTTTTAATTATTGATTTTGGTTCTCAGTATACTCAGTTAATTGCTAGACGAATAAGGGAACTGTTTATTTACTGTGAGATATACCCTTATAACAGTAAAAGTATAAATTTTAATTCTTTTAAAGCTATAATACTTTCAGGATCTCCTTTTTCGGTAAGGTCTGAAGATGCGTTACATTTTGATTTATCTAAAATAAAAGGAATAAAACCTTTGTTAGGTGTATGCTACGGTGCACAATATATAGCTCATTTTAGTGGAGGTAAAGTTATTCCCTCTAACAAAAGAGAATACGGAAGAGCTAACTTAACATCTATTGATCACCAAGACCTTCTTTTTAAAAATATTCCAATCAATTCTCAAGTTTGGATGAGTCATAGTGATACAATAGAAAGTTTGCCTAATAATGCTAAATGTATTTCTAGCACTAAAGATGTTAAAAATGCAGCTTATTCTATTAAGGATGAGATGGTTTATGCTATTCAATTTCACCCAGAAGTTTACCATACAAAAAATGGAAAAGAGATACTCAAAAACTTTTTAGTCAACATTTCAAAATTGAAGCAAGATTGGACTCCAGATTCTTTTTCTAACAAATCGATTTTAGAAATTAAAAATAAGGTGGGTAATGAAAAGGTTATTTTAGGACTTTCTGGAGGTGTGGATTCTACTGTTTCAGCTATTCTTCTTCATAAAGCAATTGGAGAAAACTTACATTGTATTTTTGTAAATAATGGTCTTTTAAGAAAAAACGAGTTCTCGGATGTTTTAAATCAATATAAAGGAATGGGTTTAAATGTAAAAGGGGTGGATGCTTCAAATTATTTTATCAATCTTTTAAAGGGGGTTNCTGATCCAGAGCAAAAAAGAAAAATTATCGGAAAAGCTTTTATTGATGTTTTTGATAAAGAATCAAAGCTTATGAATGGTGCTAAATGGCTGGCACAAGGGACTATTTACCCAGATGTAATAGAATCTATTTCAGTTAAAGGTCCATCAGCTACAATAAAATCTCATCACAATGTTGGTGGTTTACCTGATTTCATGAAACTTTCTGTAATCGAACCTTTAAAAATGTTATTTAAAGACGAGGTAAGAAGAGTTGGAGCAGCTTTAAATATCGATAAAAACCTTCTCAAAAGACACCCATTTCCTGGACCAGGATTAGCAATTAGAATTTTAGGTGATATAACTCAAGAAAAAGTGGAAATATTACAAGAAGTAGATTCTATATTTATTAATGGACTAAAAGATAATAACCTATACGATAAGGTTTGGCAAGCTGGAGCAATTCTTTTATCTGTAAAAAGCGTAGGAGTTATGGGAGACGAAAGGACTTATGAAGAATGTGTTGCCTTGCGAGCAGTCGAGTCTACTGATGGAATGACAGCAGATTGGGTTAATCTTCCTTACGAATTTTTACAAAATATTTCTAATAAAATCATTAATAATGTAAAAGGTGTTAACAGAGTTGTTTATGATATAAGTTCCAAGCCACCAGCAACAATAGAATGGGAATAATTAATAAATTTAAAATATTATTTTTTTTATTACCTGTAATAATTTACTCTCAGGAAATTAATGAAAACCTGACGAATTTTTCTGTTGTAGATACTTTGATTCATAAAGTTCAAAAAAAACAAACACTTTACTTAATTTCTAAAATTTATAATATTACAATTGAAGACATCAGAAAGTATAATCCCCAAATAAAAGGCTCTAGATTATCCCGAAAAATGCTCTTAAATATTCCTGTAAAGAGAGAGTTTTTAGAAAAAACAACGCCATTGTTAGTCAAAAATGATACAATAATATATGATTCTCTAAAAACAGATTATTTCAAGGTTAATTTAATAGATAGTACAATAAATAAAAAATTTATTAAAATTGCTATTCTAGCTCCTTTTAAATTAGACCAAATAGAATTAGATTCTGTGGAGAATTCTAAATTTTTATTAAAAAATTTAAATTTAACAACTGTTTCTTTGGACTTCTATAGTGGAGCAATTAACGCTATTAATATGGTCAAAAAAAGTGGAATAAACTTGGAAGTTGATGTGATAGATACTAAGAATAATTTTATTACTATTTCAGAAATAATTGATAATAAAACAATTGAAGATTATGATTTTATCTTAGGTCCATTAATACCTAGAAATATTAATCAATTATCTAGAGCAATCGTTAAATCTAAAATTCCTATTATATCTCCTTTAAGTTCTAAAGAAATTGAAATTAATGAAAATGTTGTACAGTCAATGCCCTCAAAATTAAATCAAAGAAATAGAATGTTAGAATATATAGATTTAATGATTGAAGATGAACCAGATCCATGCGTTATGATTATTTATGATAATAATCACGAAAATATAAAACAACAATTATATGAAAGGTTTCCTTACGCGGAATTGATAAATACTGATGAGAATGATGGATATGTTGATCCTAAGGTTACCGATTCTTTATTAGTTTCAACAAAGAATAATATAGTTTTTTTAGAGTCTGAAAATTTAAATATTATAACTAGCGTTTCCTCTCTTTTGAATTCGCAGATTTCTAGTAAAAGAAATATTTCTATGTTAACTACTTTTAGATCTGATGTGTATGAAAATGAAAATATTTCATTTGAACATTTAGGTAATTTAAATTTTACATATCCAAGTTATTATATGCCTATTTACAATAATGAAAAAATCGATTTGTTTAATAATTCTTATTTAGAAGAATTTGGGAAACGTCCTAATAAAATAGCTATAAGGGGTCATGATATTATTCTCGACTTAATTTTAAGAGTCGCAAATAAAAAAAAATTTAATAAATCTATCAAAATTGGTGAAACTGAATATTTACAAAATAAATTTAATTATTTTCCTTTAAATAAGGGATTTATTAATAAGTCTATTTATTTGATTAAACATGAAAAGTTAAATATTTTAGAAATAAAATAAAGTATCATGTTGGAATGATTAGTAAAGTTTTTTATCAAGGAAACTTGAGAACTAAATGTGTCCATGAAAAATCTGGTAATGAATTCATTACAGATGCTCCTTTAGATAATTTTGGTAAAGGAGAAGCGTTCTCGCCGACAGATACTGTTGCTACTGCATTAGCATCTTGCATGATAACAGTTATGGCAATAAAGGCCAATCAATTAAATATTGATTTTAAAAAACGTTTCAGCTAAAGTTGAAAAAATCATGTCTTCAAATCCCAGAAGAATCTCTGAAATTAGAGTTCATATTAACCTTCCTTTAAATATTTNATGTNATGAAAAGGTTTTGTTAGAGATTTCGGGAGATAATTGTCCAATTCATAATACTTTGAATCCTGAACTTATAAGAGTTGTGAATTATAATTGGATATAGAATGTGCAATTATAATTAAATAGAATCTCTTTCTTATTTCTTTTTGTATTTTTGACATCTTAAAGAATTTTTAGAATAATATTTAATGTCTAAATCAAAATTTATTTTTGTTACCGGCGGAGTAAGTTCTTCTTTAGGNAAAGGTATAATTTCAGCCTCTTTAGCTAAATTACTTCAATCAAGAGGGTTTAGTGTTACCATTCAGAAATTTGATCCCTACATAAATGTTGATCCTGGCACCTTAAATCCCTATGAACATGGAGAGTGTTATGTAACTGAAGATGGCGCCGAAACAGATCTTGATTTAGGTCATTATGAGAGATTTTTAAATGTTAAAACTTCTCAAGCTAACAATGTTACCACAGGAAGAGTTTATCAAACCGTTATTGAAAAAGAAAGAAAAGGTGAGTTTTTAGGTAAAACTGTTCAGGTAATTCCACACATTACTAATGAAATCAAAAGAAGAATTAGATTATTAGAAGATAAAGGAACTTTTGATGTAATTATCACTGAAATAGGAGGGACTGTTGGAGATATTGAATCTTTACCTTATATAGAATCAGTTCGTCAACTGAGATGGGAATTAGGAAAAAGTAATTCACTGGTAATTCATTTGACTTTAGTTCCATATTTGTCTGCAGCTAAAGAGTTGAAGACTAAGCCAACACAACATTCTGTAAAAACATTAATGGAAAGTGGTATTACTGCTGATATTTTAGTTTGTAGAACTGAACATGAAATTTCCGATGACATAAAAAATAAGTTAGCATTATTTTGTAATGTTGAAGTAGATTCTGTTATTCAATCAATCGATGCTTCAACTATTTATGAGGTCCCCTTGTTAATGAAAAATGAAAAATTAGATCAAGTTGTTCTTAGAAAGCTTAATTTAAAAAGTTCTAATGACACTAATTTAGAAAAGTGGTCTAATTTTGTAAAGAGGTTAAAGTTTCCAAAAAACAATATTAAAATTGGGTTAATTGGAAAGTATGTTGAACTTCAAGATTCTTATAAATCAATTTTAGAGTCTTTGATTCATGCGGGATCTGAGAATGAAACAAAGGTAGAAGTTGTGTCAATTCATTCAGAATATATTGATAAAAATCAAATTGAAAATGAAATTTCTAAGCTTGATGGAGTTTTAGTTGCACCCGGATTTGGTTCAAGGGGAATTGAAGGTAAAATAGATGCAATAAGATGTGCTAGAGAAAAAAACATCCCTTTTTTTGGAATATGTTTAGGGATGCAAATGGCTATTATTGAGTTTGCTAGAAATGTATTATGTCTAAAAGATGCTAATTCTACTGAAATGAATGAGAATACCACTAGCCCTGTAATTTCTTTAATGGAAAATCAAAAAAATATTACAAACAAAGGAGGTACAATGCGCTTAGGATCGTGGGAATGTAAAATTGAAATAAATTCTAAAGTTCATGGAATTTATAATTCTGAATTTATCAAGGAAAGACACCGGCACCGTTGGGAGTTAAATAATGATTACTTATGTGAATTACAGAAAAATGGAATAAAGACTAGTGGAGTTAACCCTGAAACCGGATTAGTTGAAATCATTGAGCTACCATCAAATAACTGGTTTATTGGTGTGCAATTCCATCCTGAATATAAGAGTACAGTTGAATGTCCTCATCCTTTATTTGTTTCTTTTGTAAGTGCATGTTTGAATTATAAAAAATCTAAAAATTAAATGGAAGAAAATAAAATTGATCCTTTTCAAATAATTGGATTTGTTATACTTATGGCAGGCTTATTTTGGTGGATTAATACAATTCCTGAAATTGATCAAGTAATTGTAGAAAACGAATCAAAAAATGAATTAGTTATTGACCAACCGGATAATTCATTGTTGGTTTTGAATAGCGAATTATCAAATTCATTTGATTTAAAGGAAAAAGATCAGAAACCTTTTATTGAATCTCGTTCTGATTCAGAAGAAGAAGTNATTATTGAAAATGAGGATCTTATTTTAAAATTTTCTTCTAAAGGAGGTCAATTAATTGAGGCTAAGTTAAAGAACTTTACTGATTACAAAGGAGATCCTTTGTATATGGTAAAAGATGGTAATCAAAATATCGATTTAAATTTTTCGACAANNTCTGGTAAATTAATAAATACATCTAATTATACTTTTAAACCCATTGTCAATACTAAATCAGATTATACCACTTTAACTATGGTTTTATCTGTTTCCGAAAATCAATATTTAAACTTTGAGTATGTAGTTCCTAAAAAGGGATACATGATGGATTTTTCTATTACTTCCTCAGGTTTTAAAAGAGTTATTGATTATCAAAAATCTATTTTGTTGAATTGGGACTTGAAAGCATTTAGACAAGCTAAAAGCATTGAATATGAGAATAGGTATAGTCAATTATATTATCAATATGATGGAGAGGATACTGATTATTTGAGCTCCTACAGCGATAGTGAAGAGAAGGAAGATGCAGTTTCTTGGATTTCATATGGTCAGCATTTCTTTAATAGTATTCTAATTTTAGAAAATCCAATAAACGATGTTTCTTTCGAATCTAAAAAACTATTTGAAGAAGAAAGTAAAAAGGCATTATTCACTAAAAATTACACCTCATTAATTCCAATGGATTTAAACAACTCTGAATTTAATTCAAAAATGAATTTATATATTGGACCAAATGATTATGATATATTAAAAAATCAACAAAATAATATTTCTGAATCTATATATTTCGGATGGGGAATTTTTGGGTGGATAAATAAATTTATTTATTTCCCTTTATTTGGTTTTTTAGAAAAATATTTTTCAGCAGGCTTAGCTGTTATCTTAATGACTATTATAACTAGACTATTAATGTCGCCAGTTACATATAAAACTTATGTCTCCCAAGCAAGAATGAAAGTGATTAAGCCTGAAATCAGTGAACTTAACGAGAAATATAAAAATGACGCCATAAAAAAACAACAAGAGACCATGAAGTTGTATAACAAAGCTGGCGCGAACCCTCTTTTGGGTTGTGTTCCAGCTTTATTCCAATTACCTGTTTTTTATGCATTATTTTGTTTTTTTCCAATTGCTTTTCCTCTTCGCGGAAAACCATTTCTTTGGGCAGACGATCTTTCNTCATATGATGTTGTAGCAGAGCTTCCGTTTAGTATACCTTTTTATGGTGATCATGTTAGCTTATTACCAATTTTAGCTTCTATCGCAATTTTCTTCTATACAATGATGTCTTCTGCAGGTCAGATGCAACCAACTCAGCCAGGTATGCCAAACATGAAGTTTATTATGTATTTAATGCCTGTAATGATGTTGTTCTTTTTCAATAATTATGCGAGTGCTTTTAGTTTATATTATTTCATTTCTAATATTCTGACAATTTTAATCATGTTAATGATAAAACATTTTATAATTGATGAAGATAAGATTCGTCTTCAAATTCAAGAAAATAAAAAGAAGCCTTCTACTCAGAACAGATTTCAAAGAAAAATGAAAGAAATGATGGATAATGCAGAGAAGCAGAGAAAAATTCAAAATAAAAAATAGTTTTTATTAATTTTAGTTATGCCTAAAACAAAAACACGAGTAGTGGTTGCACTTTCTGGTGGAGTAGATTCTAGTGTTGCAGCTTATCTTTTGACTAAAAAAGGATATGAAGTTATTGGAATTTTCATGAAAAATTGGCATGATGAATCTGTTACAATTTCAAAAGAGTGTCCGTGGTTAGAAGATAGTTATGATGCAATGATGGTCTCNGAAAAACTTTCGATTCCTTTTCAAACAGTTGATTTAAGTNTAGAATATCATAAAAGAATAGTTGATTACATGTTTGATGAATATGAAAAAGGAAATACACCTAATCCCGATGTGTTATGTAATAGAGAAATTAAGTT
>JGI24540J26637_10000406_pt1 | contig 17789 bp, 6 predicted proteins | sample NorSeaMetagenome_FD_26637 | JGI IMG/M metagenome (IMG submission 26637)
CCCAATGACCTTTTGATTGCAACACTCCAAACCCCAACAGCTTCCTCTCCTCCACTTCCTATAGCATCGACCAAGCCGGCAGTGCCCCTCTCCTCCAAGTCCCACGTGATATACTTTGTCAACGCGATCAAGTCGTCCTTACAATATCCTACTGCCTCCCTAGCCTTCTTCTCAACGAATTCCTCGTAGATCCTCCTCACAACGTTTCTGAAGGGCTTCTGGTACGCCAGGTCCCCGCCGCTCACCTTGCCACCTCCCTGACCACCACTCTCCTTCAGCACCATGTACTCAACGGCGTCGAAAGTATTCTTCATTATGTACTCGCACCTTCCAGCGAAAGATTCGAGGAGAGGCTCGAAGCTCCCGTAAGCCTTCTCCATGGCGATCAAGCACGCAGCTCGAAGGAAGTTCGGGCCGTCATGCACCTCCCCGACACCCCCAGCCAGGGCGACTTCCTCGTCCGAAACTGTACTGGTGGGGCAGAGGCTGACGATAAGTGCCATCTCCCTGAGAGCCCTGTGGTACTGCGCTCCACCGAATAGCTGATGGTCTACGTTTCCAATTTCACTCCTCCACTCTTCGGGAAGCGAAGGGAACTTATCCCCGTCCACGGGGATGCACCTGGAACGCTCTGTAGAAAGAGTCTCCCCAAACTGAGAAGGCGGGGCGGAGATGGAACCCTGAAGGGCAGCATCCAAATTCTTGCAGAATTTCTCCCTCAGCACGCCACCCGCCTCTACGAGCTTTTCAGGGTTAAGCCCCTGAATCTCCTCCCTCGTTTCCCTCAGCTTCCTCTCAACCACCTTGATCTCCGCATTCACTCCCGGAAGCTGCCTCCCTGCAAAGTTTGCCCTGCTCTCTACCACCTTTTTATCGACCTTCCGCATGAGGGCCTGAAACTCCGGCTCTTCCATCTCTGTCGACCCGAGGATGGCATTCTTGGGGATGGACTTTCCATTAATGTGCGCATCAATCCCCAAAACGACAACATCCTTCTTTCCTGTCAGATGGGCGTGGTACACTATCGGGGGCACGTCGACCATAACTTGCGACGTCTCAACTGTGGGCGTCTTAATCACGACATTTACAATCTTGTTTTCTGGGAACTCCCTGATCTTGCCTCCGAGCTCTTCAATCCTGCATAGGATCGGCGCAGCACCATGGACATCAACATGACACCAAATTTCATCTTTGCTGGTCTTGGAAACGCCAGCGAACGTGTACTTGACGATGTGGTTGGAGGGATACTTACGGGGGGAAAGGTGATTGTTCCCCTCCCGCTCAGTCTCCGGGACCTCAAGGCCGTTCATTCTAAACACGAGCTTCATGCGGGACTCAAGATCCGAGCGGTTGCTCTCACCGGTGGTTATTACCACGCTACCTGGGGGTAACTTAGTGTCCAGCGCCGCAGTCCTGGTCCACCTGGGTTTCACTCTTGACTGGCGAGCGCCAGACGAGGGCTGAGTCCGCCCTGCCCCCAAGAAGCCATTGAAAACGGGAGGCACCGAGTTCTTCTTCGGTGTAGGCTGAGCAGCCAATGCACAAGTCAGCAACAGTGCGGTCAAGGCAATCGGAGGGAGCCTCATTTCACCAAACAGGAACGGTAGATAAATTCAAAAAAGTTTGTACTGACCAATCGATCAACGTTACGTAATCCAAAGCTTAAAACAAAGACAGACTTTTAGTTTCTGGTGAGCAGAAGGGCCTCTCTATTATTTGAATGAGCTGAGCCAGCTGAGCTGATTCGATCACTTCCGAAAACGAAACACTTGCAAGATTATATAATGGCGGAAGGTGGACTGTTATCTTGGCGGAGAAACGAAGGGGGATTTGCGAAAAGTGGTCAGTACAACGACATGGAAGTCCCCAGGCAAACTCCTGGAGGCACCTCCTGGAAGAGGGACGAGAACACACGAGAATATAAGTTGGTGGAGAAGGACACGGGGAACGCTGACGAGAAGGGAGCGCCCGACGAGACCAAGGATCTAGAGGATGGGAAGGAAAAACCGAATGATGTTTGGCACAAGGTCAACAGGTAAGAGAACCCGATCTTCTCTTTGAGTCTTGCTGTGGTGAAGGCTTATTTCTAAACCTTCTCCCCCCTCCTCCCGCTTTTTCCACAAGACACACTGACACATTCGAGGGAATATGCTTGAGATACAAAACGAATAGAAGGGAACTTCAGAAATTGAACAGCTTCTCGGGGCTCAACCTTGCGCTGGCTCCCGATCTCCTCAAGATCCCGAATCCTAATAATCTCAAGTTCGAAGAGAAGACCTCTGACGAGGCTCGAGTTGCGATGGAACAGAACGCCAAGCTGCGAGACTTCTGCAATCTCTTTCCCACACTCTCCAGCAAGGAAGGCAGGATTTACCTCACAGATGCCGATTGGAAATTCGACAAGGCTGCAAAGGAGGCCACCCAGGACATTGAGTGGGAGAATTCGGACAGAGCAATGTCGAAGGAGCGAAGGAATTCGAAGTTTAATGAGGAAGTTGACGAGGGCATCAAGTTTGTGAAATCCTTGAAAATCCTGGACAAGGCCAATACAGGGGGGGGAGGCGGGGGGAAAGTTGACGGGGAGATGGACCCAAGCCCAAAGGCTACCGAGATGAAGAAGATGAAGGACAAGGAGGAGGAAGATGACCCAGTCTATAAATAAGTAGCTAAAATGCGATGATTCATATTACAATAACATTATTGTCTTCCTCCTTCTCATACTATCGAAAACATTCCACTCACCCCTCCCGTAATTGAGGGCGCCACCCCCGCTCTTCGAGCAGGAACGATCCTGTCGTACTGCTTGCCTCTAACCCCGAATCCTCTGACCGTGAAAGGCAACTCCAATTCCTCTTCATGCTTGTCCTCATCAGCGATTGAGGCCTCAACTCCCCTCTTGTCCCAGCATACGGGGTAGCCCTGTTTCTTTGCCACGTCACTGCTGACTCCCCTGGCGTACTTAACCGTGATTCTAAGCTTGACCTCTCCGTGACTCTTCTTTCCGTTCTTGCTCTTGATCTCAAACCACTTGTCCACCGTTCCATCCTTGATGATATCCACGGTATCGATATTACACGTTCCGATGAGATCATCCTTGCCGACGTCATCGTCGTAGACTTCCAACTTCATGGTCTTGTGGTCGCACAGCATGGCGTACAATTCCTCATCCTCCCAATTGGGATTTTTGTTCCCATTGTTGTGGGACTTGCTCCTCAACTTGAAGCCACCCTCTCCGTCCTTATCGCCGCAGATGCTCTTCCCCGTAATGTAAACGTAAGGATCAAACGTCTTACCGAACATGTTGGGGTTCTTCAAGCCCTTGCCCTCCTGGACAACTACCTGCATGTTGACGCAAGTGAAGAACTCCACGCAAGTCACAAGTTCTCCGCCCTTCTTTAGAGGATAAATCCTGGCCCTAGGCGCCTCAAGGTTGGTCGTTGCAGCTGCGGCATACTGGAAGAGATCTATCGACACGCTACCCATCAAGTCGTCCCGACCAACGTCATCATCGTACAGGTCGCACTTGAGGCCATTGAAGAATGCTCCCTCCTCGACCCAGAAGTTGAACACCTGGTTGTCGAATTTGGGATCAAGGTCGCTATCCTTGATTGTTGGAGTCTTCTTGACTTGCTTACTCCTGCCACCTTTCAAAGTCATGTGGCAGTAAATATCAGGCTTGCCCGTGAAATTCGGGTTGACCAAATTTCGCGCCTCAACCAGAGTCACCCTGCAGATTCCGTTGTACGCCGCAAAGTAGTTGAAGGTCAAGTCTACACTACCACCGTTTCCGTCAAGCTCGTGTTGCTGCCTCCAAGGCGTGCAGGGTCTCATGAGGAGATCCTTCAAGTCCACGACAACCTTTCCAATACACTTGTCCTTCATATAGTTGTCGTCGTAGATCTCGACGGTGCACGTCAAGCTCTTGTCACCATTCTTCTCAATCATCTTGCAGATCTTCTCAATGTCGTTGATGTCAAACATACTGACAAAATCCCCGAACTTGGGATTTCCGTTCTTGACCACGCCTGTAGTTTTGCTCTTAGTCTTGAACTTGCCTTTCTTTGCGCCCGCGATCCTTATCACAGCGTAGCACTGCAGACTCTTATCATCGCCCTTGACCTTCTTGGCGGAGTGGCAAACAACAATCAGCCTTCCGAGCTTCATGTTGATTAGCTTCTGAGGTTCCTCCAGCAAATCTTCGATACTACCAACGGGCTCCTTCCTGAAAACGATCGGCTGGTTACTGACCTCATCAAAGTCCATCCCCTCTGAGGCCTCCGCGCCCTCAAGGGCAAGGAGCTTCTCCATCTCCCCGTGCTCCATGAGGTCCTGCTTGGCCTTTTCCTTCGCTTTTCTCTCCCCATCCAAGTCGAAGAAGTTGTCAGGCGTGTCCCAGCTCGTCGCTCCCGAAAACTCATTGATCCAGTACTGGTTGCCCTGCTCATTTTTGGTCTTCTCCCACGCATACTTTTCCTTGAGCTCAAAGAGGCAGATTGGCTCAATGCCGACCCTACCCTGGGGGTAGTCCAGCTGCTTTGCGCCGGCATTCCTGTTCCCGTGCATGACCAGGTTGGTGTTGAATTCAAGCAGGATTTCACCTGCGTCCTTCCCTCCCTTCCTTTGCAGCTTGACCCAGTGCCCAACCTTGACGTCCTCTCCATGCCCGACATCCTTAATGGCCTTTTTCTGTTTGACCCTTTGCTCAGCCCAAACCCTCTGCTGCGTGACGCTCCATTCATAAATCTCCTTCAACGTCAGCTCGACCTCGCCTATCTTATCATCGCCTCCGACATCGTCGTCCCAGCAAACTATTTTCAGCTCCGCTTGATCCACGAGGTTCAACTTTATACTCTGCGAGCCCCAGTTTGGAGTCTTTCCGCCTCCGTTGTGAGTCTTGGACCTCGCTATTTTCGTACCAAGATCGCATTGAGAGTACGTAATGAATTGCAGGTAGGGGTCGCTCTTCCCCATGAGGTTGGGGTTATACAGGTTCCTGCCCTCCTTGACGACAATCTCGAGCTCGACCGGAACGTAAAAGTCGAAGAACCCCTTGACTTCACCCGCAGCTTTACCCTTCTTGGTCCTGACCGGGAACATCCTCTCCTTAATGCCGTCCCCGTTGATGGTTGTGAGGGCAGCATACTGGAAGAGATCCAAGGTAAATCTGCCCATGTGGTCGTCTGCGCCGAGGTCTTGGTCCCAAAGTTCCACCACGCAACCCTCGAAGCACGTATCTTCAGTGCACCACACCAACAGCTCTTCGCCGTCCTTCCACACGGGGTTGACCCCACCACCGTCGATCACGCTAGTCTTAACGTTCTGCTTCTTTTTTGCCACCTTGTCCTCCACCTGGAGGGTGACGTAGACATCGGCATCTCCTACCAAGTCTGGTTTGATCAATCCGACCCCCTCCATCACCTTCATTCTCAGCATTCCCTCATAGCACATGAGGAACTGCAAAGTAAGTAACACCTTGCCCTTCCTGTTTGGAAGTGTGAAGTCATGCCATTGCTTCCACGGGGTCGTAGGCCTCAAAAGGAGCTCTCTAACATCTATCTTGACCTCCCCGATGCATTTATCTTTCAAATAATTGTCATCGAAGATCTTCACCGTCAAGAAGACCTCCTCATAGGTGTCAATGTAGCCCTTTTGGCCGTCCTTCTTTCTGCCAAGGTTCTTCCAGAACTTGTCCATATTACGAATGTTCAAGGTNATCTTCTCGTCGTTGAAATTGGGGCAGCCATCCTCCACTTTCTTCTTTGTTGTCTTGCTCCTCCTGTAGAAATCTCCCCTCTTCTTAGCCTTCCCGAAGCTGACAGTGACGTAACACTGGAGGCTGCTGTCATCCCCGACAACACCCTTGCCTTCGTGCACCCAACAATCGAGTCTGCCCTTGCCGCACTCATAGGCAACAGCTGGTTTATTTAGGAGGTCCTCGAAGGTCTCCATGGTGGGGGCTTCAAGGACATCGATAGCGTCTCCGCTGTCAAAGTCGACGAATCCCTCTGGCATCTTCCAACTTGTCTCCTCCGTTTGGACATTGAAGTAAAACACATTGCCCTCCTCGTCCCACTGCTCCTCCCAGATGTCATTGGGAGAAAGGGTCTCCTCCTTGCCCTCTTCCCCTCCCTCCTTTTCTTTCTCCTCCCACTCGGGCCTTGCAGAGTACCCCTTGGCGCCGAACGCAACGGGTTCGATGCTTGGTCTCGCGAATGGGTACGCAAGAACCTCCTCGACTGCATCAGAGCAGCCCATCGGCAGCTTGGCGTCGACCTTGATCCTAATATCACCGGCATCTTTCTTGCCCTTCTTGTATTTCAACGTAACCCACCTTTCCTGCCCTAGATGCCGCAGAACATCCTCAATTGGCATCACTAGTTCCCCAATCTTGTCATCCCTTCCAACGTCGTCGTCCCACACAGCAATCTGCAAGTAGGAATGATCCCCGAAAGCTATCGGAGCGAGCTCCTCTCCGCCCCAGTCCGGTGTCTTTCCTCCGCCGTTGATCGATTTACTCCTGACCTCGAAATCTGCGACCGTTCCGCACTGGGATTCTCCAGTGACGAAGATGTAAGGATCGCTCTTTCCCATCATGTTCGGATTTCTCAGACCCTTTCCTTCGTAACAGGTGACAACCAAGGACGCGGCAGGTATAAATTCAAGAACTGCAATCAGTTCACCGCCAGGTTTTCCTCCCTTCACCAGCATAAAATTCCTCATGACATTCGCATCCGTGCTCAATAACGTCAAAGCGGCGTAGTCGAACAAGCCGATGTTCAATTTGCCGAGGAAGTCATCAGCTCCGACATCATCGTCCCATATTTCTATATTCAGGCCCTCGAACATTGCCTCCTTGGTGCACCACAGGAGGAGCTGCTCTCTCCCGAAGCTGGGGTCCGGCCCTCCATTGTTGACAGTCTTGCCCTTCTTCGTCTGCTTCTTCTTGTCCCCTAGAAGGGTCAACTTGACGTATGGATCATCACCTCCTCCGCCGGGCAGGCCCCTCCCCTCAATCAAGGTCATCCGCACCATGCCTTCGTAAGCTGCAAGGAACTGCAAGCTCATCTGGATCTTCCCCCCGTTTCCATCAAGCTCCCACCACTGTTCCCAAACCCTGCTCGGTCTGAAGAAGAGCTCCTTGACGTCAATCGTGACGCTGCCAATAACCTTGTCTTTCAGGTAGTTGTCGTCGTAGATATCGACAACCAATTCAATCTCATCGAAAATGTTATCGTTATCGTCGTTCTTCTTCAAGTTCTTGATGAACTTCTTCATATTGGGCATGTCGTAGATCAATCGCTCAGCTCCGAACTGAGGATCACCGCCCTCCACCTTGGGGGTAGTCTTAGTCCTCTTCTTGAAGTCTCCCTTGCTCTTCGCACCACCCACCTTAACGACGGCGTAGCACTGCAAAGACTTGTCATCCCCCTTGCATTCGTATCCTTGCTTGACGGTGACAATGAATCTCCCAGGAATGTACTCTTCGCACTCCCTCTCCCTCTTCAAGAGCCTCTCCAAGCTGTCGAGAGGAGGGACAGATATGACGTCGCCGGCGCTCTTGATCTCAGAGCCAGCATCTTCGTCGCCCATAGCCGCTGTATCTCCCGTGATGGAAGGACGGTATAGAGGATATTCGACCCCCAATGGGGTGGCGAAGTACAAAATGAGGTGAACATCTCCTGCTGGAACGCCCCCTTTCTTCTTACCGGCCATGAATGATAGCGATATCCACTCGTCCATCATGCAGTCGCCATCGTTCTCGCTTGCAGCCTTCCTGAAAAGAGGGAGCAACGAGTATGTTGCACTTCCAATCAAATCATCCTTGCTCATAAAGTCTTTATCGTAGGCTTTGACAGTCAGCTCGTACTGGTCAAGGATATCGAATTCAACATTGTAGTTCCATTGAGGGTCGGCACCACCGTCCGAGTGAGAGGGAGTCTTCTTCTCCTGTTCTCCCTCCTTCAACTGGGAGTCTTCCAAAGAAAATACGAGGTAAGGGTCTGCCTTACCCCTGCTGTCAGGGTTCCTTATGTTCCTACCACCGACAGCCTTCACAGTGAGGCGGGCACACGGCAGGAAGCGCAGGCCGAAGCCGAGTGTACCAGTATCCTTCTTCTTCTTTGTGAGCTTGTTGGTTATAATTTCGCCCTCAGCATCTCCATCCCTCTTGTCTTCAGGAGTCATAAACTTGAGAAGGTCCAACTCAGTTTCACCAATCACGGCATCTCTTCCGACATCGTCATCGTACACCTTCATGTGCATCTGCTTCCTCCAACTCTTGTCATCACACCATATCAGCATCTCCTCGTTGTTGAAAACGGGGTTCTTCCCACCGTTCGAAACAGTCTTTGACTTGGCCTTGTGCTCTCCAACAGTGGCCACAATGTAGGGATCCATGCCTTTGGCTGACTTGAACATACCCGGAACCCTGAGATCCTTTCCTTCCACTAGAGTCAAGAGTGCAGCTCCCTTGGCGGCCTGCCACCGAGAAATTTTGAGCTTAACCTGACCTCCGCCTGCAGGGACGAAGTCGTAGAACTGCTCCCTCTCCAATCCACTGTGGGTCATGAAAAGTCTACGGAGCTTGATAGTCGCTGTGCCAAGGAGGGTGTCCATGACATAATTGTCGTCGTAAATGTCAACGGTCAAGGTCACATCGTCCTCCTCGACGAGCTTCTTAACATCCTCCAAAGGGATCTCGAAGTCTTGGTTCCACTTTGGGTTCGCGAGAGATGACTGCTTGCACTTGACAGTCTTGGACCTGTGCCCATGAGCGTACTTGATATTGCCCACGCGCATGTATATGTAACAATTAAGGGAACTATCCTTGCCCTTTACATTCTGCGCCTCCGCGACTGAAATTCTGAGCATTCCTGCTGTTGGAAGACTGCCCTTGTAACCAGGCATGGTGCAGTACTCGCGCATCTTATCCGCTCCTCCAGAGAGATCGAGAAGGGCTGACGCGGCAAGCCCCTGCGGCGTAAAGCCAGCGCCTCGCCTCCTCCTGTCGCCATAGGATTTGACTCCCGTCGCCTTTCTTTGAGGGTACTTGATAGAAGGGGGTCCCCAGAAGTTGAGGGAAAGCTTGAGATCTCCCGCCGGCTTGTCAAGCTTCTTCGTCTTGTAAACGAGCGAGTAGGTTTCGTCAACGTGTCCCATTTCAAACACCTTGGCGAGGGAAATATCGGCCTGACCGATAAGATCGTCCTTTCCAATGTCCTCGTCCCAGATAGTAATCTTCAAGTAGTCTCCATCAATCACATCGAAAGAAAGCTCCGTCATCCACTCTGGATTCAACGTGCCGTCCAAAGCCTTTGTTTGTTTCTTGATGTGCATCAGCCTCCTAGCAGCTCCCTGCGCCTTGATTACATTCTTCTCAATCTGCTTGATTTTCCGTGACTTTCTGTTCTCGAGTTCATCATCAGGCATGTTCTTGAATTCCATAGGAACGCCCTGTTCAAGCTCGATCTTAACGTAAGGGTCAGGTTTGCCCAAGAAATCAGGGTTTCTGAGGTGCTTGGCTCCATGAACCATGACATTCAGCCTTCCAACAGGCATGAATTCGATCCTTCCCATGATAGCCCCGCACTTCTTCTTGCCCTTCTTGTCCAGAAGCTCACATATTGGATTCTCTTTCTTCTTGTACCCATTGTGCGTCATGAAGTTGAAAAGGTTGATTTCTGATTGCCCAATCAGGTCGTCAGACATTGTATCATCGTCCCAAACGTTAAGGACAAGCTTCTTGTTCCAGTCCTCCATTCCAATGTACACGAGAAGCTCCTCCATATTGAACCTGGGGTCAGTACCACCATTGTTGATGGTTTTCGACCTAGCAGTCTGCTTTCCAAGTTGCATCTTAATGTAAGGATCCTGGGTATCTGTCATGCCACCCTTGTTCGCAAGGTTCTTGGCCTGGTCGAGAATGACCCTCAGGCAGCCAATCTGAGCCCTCCAGAATTCAACCTTGACCCTGATGGTCCCGTTCTTCTCCGTAGTTCCCAACTTGTACATCTGAACTTCCCTCTCCTTGGGCTCATCTCCGAACCACCAAGGGCAGCCGACCATATCGATCACGTTCAAGAAACCCGTGCAGAGAATAGAGTCGTTCATGAAATTGTCGTCGTACAACTCGAAATGAACCTTCATGTTTCCATCCTTGTCGCACATGCTGGCAGGATCCTGCAAGTAGTAGTCCACCTTTTCATTTCTAAACGATACCTTGCCCCCAGCCTGCGCCTTCTCGGCCGTCTTGGTCTTGTGAGGTTTCTTCTTCTTATTTTCCTTGGTCTTCTCTCCGAGCCTAACCTTCATGTAAGCCTTCAAGGTCTTGTCCCGTCCCCGAATGTCCGTACCAGACACAAGGGTCAAGGTGAGCTTGCCTCGGCAGAGGGGCAAGATCTCAGGCCTCCAGATTTCAGGTGGCAGCGGCTCAGTTCCCGGCTTATGCCACTGTGCTTCACCAGTGAGGTCGTTGTACCAGTAGACGTTGCCCTCCTCATCCTCGCACTCCTCCCACTCTTCTTTCTCGCCCTTAGCAACAAGGTCTTCTTTGCACTCCCTAGGCGTGTCCCAAACTGACGTTTCCATTACGGTGTTGAAATAGAACTTCTGCCCAGTCTCCTCGTCAACCACAACCTCCCACAAGGGCAGCTCTTCCTCAGGTTCCTCTTCGCGGGTGACAATTTGCATGGCTGAAGAAGGGTCCATTTCGTTGTCGTACTCTTCTCGCGGGGTGTCCCACTGGGATTCCTCCGTTGCAGTGTTGAAGAAAAACCGCTTCCCCGTCTCCTCGTCGAAACAGATTTCCCACTCCTGATTTCCCATAGTGATAATAGACCGTTCGTCGTCATCTCCAGTTGCAACTGTTCCTCCTTCAAGCGAAGAGACAACGGAGCCGGATCCGTCCACATTGGGGGGCTCCCAACTGGATTCTCCTGTGATGGTGTTGTACCAGAAAACTTTCCCGTCCTCATCGACACACTCTTCCCAGGTAACCTCAGTGTAGAGAGTCGCATTGTCGTCGTAATTTCCTTCGGACGTCTCCTTGAGAAGCTGGGTCTTGAGCAGGGCCGCCATTCCCACCTTTACCATCCCCTTGCTCTTACAGTGCCTGTACCATCTCTGCACCTTTTGGGCCGCATTTTGAAGCTCTTCGGCCTCTTCCTGTGCCTTTCGTTCTGCAGCTTCTTCTTCCTCTCTCGCCTGAACGATGGCCCTCTGATGGGCCTGGAATTCGTCAAAGCAGTCCCACGGAGGTTCTCTGTGGTAGTAGTCTTGGTCCTGGATGAGAACGTTGAAGTTCTTACTGATGCGCTTATCGTGGGGAGCAGCAACGACAGCCCTGATAAAGGCATCTCTAGCGCCCTCAAGGTCCTGGTAGACGAGCATCCTGCAGAGAGCATAGTTGTGCCAGGATTCACCCGACTGATCCAGAAGGGCCTTTGCCTTGAAGAATCCTGCATTAGCAAGGTTGTAGGATGTCGCGGCCTTGCCCGCCTTCTTTCCTGATGCGAGGTCCGCCTTATTCCCCCTATATGCCCAATCCTTGATGTAGGTCCAGTCCTCTTCACACGTGACGGCGCCAAAGATGGCGACAGAGTAAAGGACGAAGGGATTATCGGGACCTCTCTCTTCCATGAACTCGAACAAGAAGCGGTAGAGCTTCCTAGCCCTAACGTACTCGTGCTCGATGGCGTGGAGGTAGAGGACATAATTCGAAAGGGCGACGACGTCATCAGGATCTTGCAAGTAAGCCTCTTCGGCCTGCTTGCCCATCCTCGTGGCAGCGAGAACCATCTTGAAGTTGAGACGAGCCTGCCTGGACTTCCAGAGGGATTGCATCTTGGTGGCAGCGTTGAACTCTTCCATTGTAAATCCTGTGAGACGAACCTGCTCGCGAAGCTGATAGTCATAGCGATCCTGCTCATCCCACTCGTCCGGGATCCACCACTGCGCCTGATCTGTGACTTTATTGACGTAGACTCTGACGTCCCTGAAGAAGCCCGCCTCGCTCGTGTATTGCCTATCGAGCCACGAGGCGGGGTGACCGTAAAGAATGTATTCATCATAGAGCTTAAAGGATCTGCGGGGTGGAAACGCTTCGCGCTGCCTGGCCATCCAGTAGTCAAAGTTGAGCTTGTCGTCAGGATGCGGTTGATTCTTGACCTCAAGCACTCGACGACCAGCCCGGCGACCGACGTATCCCCTCCACAGCCTCTGTCCGAACTCGGCACAGACGCGCTCCGCGCGGTACCACCATAGACGCTCGCGTTGATAGAATTTGTAAAAGTGCGACAGGAATCGCATGCGCTGGAACGATTGGATCTTGCGAGCAGCTCTTTGCTTCAAACGGAAATTGTAATCGTGGAACCTCCATCTCCAGGAGCTTCCGGCCCTCTGAATGATGTTCGCGGACTTCCTTTCGAGCCGGAGTTGCAACTTTTGGAGTATCGCAGATTTCATCCTCCAGCACTTTTCGATCAAGATGGCGGACTGCCACTCGCGCCTCATTTGACGGATTTCCTCCCACTCGGACTTGTGGTGGACGTTGTACTGGGCAGTTCCAAGTTCACCTTCACCCTTGCGGACCTGCACGCGCCTAGTCATATGCCTTTCTCCCTTCGCCCGAGCGTCCATAATCTTACCCACTTCCATCTCGGGAGGGTGAGCAGCATCTCTGATCTCCCCAGTTTCCTTGGAGACCCAGTACGAGACTTGATTCTCCTCGTCCCAAGCTTCCTCCCACTCCTCAACCTTATCCATGATCGCATTGTCCCAGGCATTCACATCAACGTCATCATCGTCCCCTACTTCTCCCAGCTGTTCCGGCGAGAAGTTCGACTTCAAGAGATCCACAATCTCCATCTGAGAGTGCATCCTTGCAACACCAATCGGGGTAAGCTCGGCCCAGTTCCTGCGACCCATATGTGCATCATATTCGAGCATGGATTGCATGCACTCAAGTCTCCCCAACCTCGCACATACGTGGGCTGGCTGATCGCCAACGTCATTCTGGACCGAGGCGTTACATCCTACCGCAAGAAGGGTCTTGCACACGTTAACGTGATTCAAAGAGACTGCAATATGCAAGGCAGTATCGCCATCGGCGTCCTTACCCTCCAAGTCACAGTCTCCCTCACAAATGACAGGGATGACCTCGGCATGTCCAGCAGAGGCGGCGATATGCAAAGCATTTCTGCCGTCGTTATCCTTGAATTCAACGTCGGCATTGAACTCCATCATCAGCTGTGCAGTCTTGACGAGGTTCAGGTTGACAGCATACATGAAAGGGGTGTAGCCTTGGTCGTCCTGCTTTGTTAAATCGGCCTCGAAGGCCAGGAGGTGCCGAATGACCTGGATAGCTCCATCTCCGTTGCTGACAGCCGTGTGAAGCGGCACGCAACCGTCCTCTCCGACCTGGTTGGGGTCAGAAGCGAACATGAGAAGTTGGGCGACTGTGGCTTCATGTGTTCCATCGCAATCGAAAGAAATGGCTAGCATCAAGGGAGTGAGACCCTCGTAATCAAGGGCATCGACCTCTGCATCACGCTCCAACAAGGCACGCGTGCATGCGGCACAGCCGAGGCGTGATGCAAGGAGGAGGGGAGTGTTTCCATCGTAGTCGGGTGCTTCGATTTCGGCCTCGTGGTCAAGAAGCCACTCGACCGTTGCATCACGCCCAACGGCGACTGACTCAATTGCGAGGTGCAAGCCAGTTTTGCCTTTGCTATTGTAAATGTTGGGGTCGATGCCCTCAGCAACACAGAGCTTAACGCATCTCTTCGAGCCGTACATAGAAGCGCGATGGAGGGCATTGTTCCCATCTTCATCGGTTTCTTCCCCGCACCAGTTCTCAAGCATCCTATCGTAGTCGTTTCTATCGGCAGCCCCGAGGAAGTCAGCGACCTTGAGAGAGTGCAGGACGTTCTTGGCCACGAAGACCCTCCAAGCACACTGAAGCTCAATTGCATTGTGATTATTGATGCGAATGATATAGATTCGGGTTCTAGCTAGGTTACGACGAACGCAGGATTGCAGGAAGATGGTGGCAGTGTGAAGCTTGATGGTGTGGAGGAAAGCTTGACGGCCAAGGTATCCCCTCCACGCAGATTGAATTTTTTTGGCAAGGTCGTTCCTGCGCTTATACTCCTTGTCGCGGTTAATTTTGGCGAAGTGGGCATTCTTTTTGAGTCCATACTTGAAGGTGATGAGGAGGAGGGAGCGATTAAGACGGAGGAGGCCCTTCCTGACCTTGTTTTCGGCAAGGATACGGTAGAACACCCCTCTCTTGAGCTCACGAATCTTGCGGGCGCGGTAAGTGGTGACCTTGATCTCATTGTCCCAAGCCCTCTCTTTCATGGCTCCGAAGCGCTTCTTGCCATCACGGCCACGCCACAGGCGCTGGATGAGCTCCGCAGCAACCCTCTCCCGGCGAATCCGTGCAACCCACGTCTTCTTGAGGACGGTTCTACCGAACTGGTTGATGATGGTCGCACAGACCTCCTTGAGATCAAGCGTTATGACGACATACTTCTTCCAGAGGTCGAACCTGTAAACGATGCCGCGAGCCATGGCGCCATCCCGCAGCTTCTTAATGCGTTTAGAACGGTCCCAGTAAAGTTTCCAGCCGTCATACGCGGCAGCCATGCCACGGTATTTAAGTTGCGTGAAGAATGCCTTTGCCTTGGAGTTGTTGGACGAAAGCTTTTCTTTCATCTCCTTCACCCTACGGTACTCCAGTTTTCCTCTGTAAATGCGCTGGAGGAGAAGGGCGGCCTTCCTCTTCTTCGACGACATCTCCGTGACCATCTTCCACTTCTGGATCAGGGACATGAGAATAAGTCTGTGCCTCTTGATATTATCGTTCGTGAACTTGACCTGAAGGTTCCACTCCTTCCATATGCGCTTCATCCACTTGCGGTTATGGTGCCAGTTCCGTCGCTCAGCCTCCGAGAATGCCGCCTGCTGTTTCACAATGGACTGGCGTTGCTTGATCCTCGCCTCATCAATTCGACGTTTGCGAAGGATCTGCCTCACCCTGGCCATTTGCCTCTCGGCTTGGGCAAGCTTCCGCCTGCGATGAGCAAAGTGACGAGTAGGGGGCAGCTATGTGAGTACGCGGTATGTTGCTTTTGCTGTCGCTTCGCTCTAGCCGTCCTTCGCTCCTCGCTTGGCCTCACCTATTCTCTGCCTCCTGCTTGCGAAGCTCCTCCTCAGCGGCAGCCTTCTGGATCGCTCTCCGGGCATTGATCTCAGACTGGGCCTTCATCTGGGCGATTCTATCCGTCCTCCGCTTGCGGTAGGCCCGCTGGAGGACCTTGACCCTCTCCTCCCTGATTTCCTCGAGGGACATTTTCCAGTCTCCTGAGAACTTTTTGGCGGCTTCCACGGTGACTTGGTGCTGGTTGTACTTTTGCACTAGGTGCATCCCGAACCTCAGCAGCCCCGTGTTTGTGTTTTTCGATAGGTCTGGGTATTTCTTCTTAATATTGTTGAACTTGGCCATCTTTGACTTGCCCTGCTGTTCGTTGATTATGATGTCCTCCCAAACCTTGTTGTGATGGAACTCAATAGCCTTGAGCTCCTTTTCGCATATGGTAAGATCCCCCTTAAGCTTAAATGCCTGATTCTTCATTAGGAAAAGGGAGGTCTTCGCCTGCCCCAGGTCGATCTCGAGTTTCATTTCCTCTTCGTTGTCCTTGCGAATCTGCGCATCGTTAAGCTGCCTTGTGAGCTGCCCGACATTAGACGTTGCTTTTTTCGTGTTCAGTTCGTGCACGGTTAACCTGTGCATCGCCTCGTCGACCTTCGCCTTGGCGAGCTTGAGTTTGTCGTCGTCCTTGACAGTCTCTTGTAGCATCTCTAACATGGTCATTCTGTACCCGTCGTCGTTGAATTTCAGCTGCGATGAGCGAAGCGAATTGCAAAAAGGGTTAGGATGTGGGACGAGAATAGTTGCGGTGGTTGGGGAGGGAGCGCGTCTTGGAGTAAAGTACGAGTGCGTGCGGTTTTCGTTGCCAATACCAACGTTATCAGATCGTCGTTTCGGTTCTCATCGATTCTCACCTCCTTAACAATGGCCTCCCCTGTCTGAGCGAACTCGTCAACGAGCAGTTTGAGGACCAAGAAAATGTCGGCAAGTGTGTACGTGCTGATGGTGAATGACCCGTCAGCCAGGACGTGCGTTGGACCTTGGAATTTCAGCATGAGCTTCGAGCGGATTTCAACCATCCAAAGGACGTGGCGGCGGATGGCGTGGACGGACTCGCCGTTGAGATCGTCGCCGTCGGAGTTTGTCGCGGGGATTATGTGTCGGAGGAGCCAGATTATGTGCTCCTTGTTCATGTAAGCGTTGTTAATTGTGGAGATTTTGGAGTACTGCGGCGACGAGCAAGAAGCTGTTAGTTATTATGCTTTAATAAGCGCCCTTCATTCCTTGTCCAACCTCACCTTGCGAACCATTACAGCGCCCTCCTTGAGATTGAGCTTGGATACCTCGTCCGGGTAAACACGCTGTTTGAGGTCTGCAAGGCAAAGTCCCAGCCTCTTCACAACCAGGTTCCTGCTATGCAGGAAGAAGACGAAGCAGTCCTCATCGTAAAGCTCTCTGAGGAACAGGGAGAAGAGTTCCACCTCCGGGGACGTGCGGTGGAGCTCTACGCAAACCATCAGGTCTAAGAGGGTCTGGTTCACCATGGCCTTCGTCCCGAAGGAACGACCGAGGAACTGGAGTAGCAGGGAGGGCATGGAAACCCCGAAAACAAGCTCATCTGCGCCCTCACCGTCGTCCCCAGGGACGATGACATTCTGAGAACGAGCGACGACGAGCAAGAAGTAGTTAGTTATTATGCTTTGAGTAAGTGTCCTTCGATCCTTGTCCAACCTCACCTTGCTGATATTCTCCCCCTCCACAGTAAGGAAGGCTGTCTTGAGTGCCTTCTTCCTCTCCCTTTCCTTGGCGCTCACGTGTACCCCCCCGCTCTTTTTAGCGCTCGCCTCCTCCACCCTGTACGCCGCATCGTAAACCTCCTCGATTAAACGGAGGAGCCAGACGAGCGAACGACGGTAAGCGAAGGAGGGACAGGAGGGGGTCAGCTTCGTCCTCTCCCTCGCTCCCGTGTGTAGACCGGCGAGGAGGGTGGTTCTGTAGTAACGACCGCAGATGGACTTGGGGGTCGGGGTATCAGGGTGATCCTCGACAGCGTGGGTTTTGTGGTGAGAGAGGGACATCGTAAGGTTTACGTGCTCGGCGGCAGAAGGACCGGAGAAACCGGGGTGTTTTATCGGGGATATGTGGGTGTGCTGAGAGGAGCGGCGGTGAGGAGCGGAAGATGTGTTGTTAGTATTATAGTTCTAGCTGTCCCTTCGCTTCAGCCGTCCTTCGCTCCAGCTGTCCTTCCCTCCTCGTCCAATCTCACCTTGCTCAAAAAATTGGACTGCAATGCCCCTAGCGTTCTAGATTTCTTCGCCGGCCTCGTAGACGAACGCGGCGAAGGCGTGGGAGCGCGGAAGAACATATCGTCCCCCCCCTCGGTCTCAATGATATTTATCGGCGTCGTGGGGTAGCTGGGGAGGGAGTTGGTCTCAGGGTGGCTTCTGGCGGTAGAGGGCGCTGACTCACCCCTGGATATCGAGACTGTTGAATCGGAGGGGTTTACGGTGACAACATGGGCGACACCGGCACCCATGCGTTCCTCGCCAAGGTTACGGCGGGAGAGCTCGACGTCTATGTAGTCAAGACGGTCCAGGTAGGGGAGGAGAACCTGGGGAGAGGGGGGAGAGAGAGAGGC
>JGI24540J26637_10000408_pt1 | contig 17733 bp, 31 predicted proteins | sample NorSeaMetagenome_FD_26637 | JGI IMG/M metagenome (IMG submission 26637)
ACTTCTGAATCAATACCACATGATTTAAAGTAAGTTAATACTAAAAGAGCGATAATGATTTTAGATCCGTGTTTTGATAAAAATGTATCTAATTTATTCATAATATTATTGTTTGTTGTTGTTTATATATCCTTATTTGTTATTAATCTTGTTAATGTCCTCTGGTGTTAATTTCCTAAGAAATTCTACAAAAAGTTTTATACATGTTTTTACATCCTTTTTGTGTGCCATTTCAACTGTAGTATGCATATACTTAAGAGGTGTTGCAAGTATTGCAGTTGGTGTATTTTCCATAAAGAATGCCATTGTATCATTACCCATAGAACCGACTGTTAGTTGAACTGGTAGTTTTTTATCTGTTGCAATATCTCTTACCATTTTATTAATACCTCTATGATTCTGTGCAGTGTATTCTAAACATGGACCTAATCCACCTTTATTGTCTCCGTCCTTTGCTTTGTTAATCTTAGGTGTATTTGTATTATGACAAACATCATGCACTAGAGCAAGATCTGCCTTTAAATGCTTAGCTATCTTCTTAGCACCGTGTAATCCAACTTCTTCTTGAACTGAATTAACTACATATAAATCATAAGGTAATTCTATTCCTTTTTCTACGATCGTTCTAAGTGCTTCAGCGATGATATATCCACCTATCTTATTATCTAATGATCTACCGACATAATAGTCTCCCATCTCATGGAATTGGTCATCGAATGTAATTAAGTTTCCAACTTCAACGCCAGCTTTATTAACTGCTTTAAGATCTTTTAACCCAGTGTCAACCCATAATTCTTCTTGCTCATATCCTTTTTCAACATAAGCCTTTCTTGTATGAATTGCAGGCCATCCGAAAACTCCTTTAACTTTAGTTCCATTATGTGTATGGATCATTACGGTTTTTGAAGGTGCAATCATATTATCAGATCCACCATGCCTTTTAACTCTAATCATTCCATCAGCTTCGATGTTTGTGATAATCCATGCTATCTCATCACAATGTGCTTCAATAACCACCTTATGTGTATTTACATCAAGTGTATCATATTTCTTTAATTTACGCTTAAGTAGACCGTATGAAGTTCCGTATGCATCAGTATACATGAAATCAGAAAATGGAGTAATGTAATCAGTCCATATCTTTTGTCCTTCTGTTTCTTGTGCAACTGGAGCGTATGCGTTTAGGTAATTGTATAAAAATTCTTTATTCTTTTTCATAATGTATTCTTCACATTGGCTTGTTGCAAGACTCTAAGTATTTCGTTATATACCTCGTCTGTGCTTTCGTTATAGAATAAACCTACTGAACGATCTGAAAGATGAAGTTCTAATCCATATTTGTGATCTAGGAATTGCCCAAATCGTAAATCTTGGTCGTTTCTACCTTTACCAAATTTTAAAGTCCAATCAAGGTATTCATTATTAAGCCGTTCTATTGTTAATTGCATTCTTCGAGTTGTTTTTTATATTGATTTAATCTATTTTGAAATTCCTTAAAATAGTATTTAATATCTTCTGCTGAAAGGGTAAATGTCTGAGGACAATAATCTATTTCATTGGCGATCCATATTTCTATTCCATCTGCCTTCGTTCCTGTTCTTTCCCAATATGCAACATAGTATGCCGCGGCCTGTATATAATAGTCCTGAATCCAATCTTCTCTTTTTGGTTTTCTAGAATTCTTATAATCTATAATTTGTATTGTTCCGTCTACCATTTTAGAAATGTTATCAACGGTTCCTGCATAACCTCCTCCTTTAGAAGACCAAAGAAATGATTCTGATTCTATAACCTCTTCTACTCTATCAAAATATTGACTAGAATTCGTATAGAATTTATAGAACATTGTCCATCCTTCATTAATAAATTCCTGATCAAACTCTATGATCTCTTCGTCTGTCTTTGCTAGTTCTTTAAGCTGGTTTAGCTTCTCTTTCTTGTCACCTGGTAGTGGCTTATATAACTCAACTAAGCGGTGCATAACTGTACCACGATTCATTGAAAGTGTTGAGATTCGGTTTGCTTCTTCTTCCCCTACTCTTTTACGCCATTTTACAAGACCACTTTTATCTGATGTTGCACTAAGAATTGTGGTTACTGAAGGGAATGTTCCTATAATATCATTATCTCTCTTGACCTGATAATGTCTTTTGCCAGATATTTCTACTCTACTTATTTGTTCGCTCATTAAAATAAAGTTTGAACCCATCTTACTAAAGAAGGGATCCATGATAAGCCATAAACTACAATAATAGTAAATATTGTGTTGACTGCAAATGATTGTAAATTAAAATTATCGTTTTCAGGGTACATAATAACTAAATATCCGTCACTTCCTTTAATTTTTTCAATTTCCGGATATGTTACATCTGATAAACCATTTTTAAGAAGAACTTCATTTGGTTTTGCTAACGCCTGAAATACAATTGATTGCTGAACTAAATCAGGCTGAGCTCTAAATTCTTCTTTAATATTAACTACTGTATAAATTCTACCGAGCCAATCTACCCTACACCCAACTTCTGCAAGTTCAGGTGCTAAACTATTAGCAATCTTTCTATACTTATACATAAAATAAGATTCCTTTATGAATCTTGGCCAAAATAGTAAAAAATCTTTCATATTATTCGTATTTGCTTAAGAATTCCGGTTTAGGAATTCCTATTATTCTATCAGTTAGGTTTCCATCTTCGAAAACTATAATGGCAGGAATACTTCTTACCATATATTCTTGTGCTATGTCCGGGTGTTGGTCTATATTAATATCGATAATATTGACATTTGTGTCCGGTTGCCATTTCTCTAAAACTCTGGTTGCCATCGTACATGGATTACACCAGTTTGCATAAAACTTTACGAAATGGGTTCCTGTTTTTACTTGTTCTAAAAGTTCCATATTTAAATTGTAGTTATTAGTCTATATATTATAATTCCTATAAAGCAGATTAAGCCTGTAACAACTGTTATATCCATCAATCTATAGTTTGTTTCAACCTGTTGTCTAGATCTACCTTGCCATGATTTTGAATCCCATTCCTTTGTTCTTCCCTTGAAGTTATCTGGTTTATTCTTTCCCATATTTAAATTTTAGCTTCNACTTTAGTGTTTATCACTGCTCTTCCTTCTTGCTCTTCCCAATCTAAATCCTTTCTTACGTTTGANTTTGTTTTNGAAGCACCATCTAATGTAGGTGTAGCAACNGGCATTTGACTTGCAATATATCTTAATGCTGTCATGTCTTTAGGGAAACAGTGTCCACCATAACCTCTATCACCATCAGGACCAGGGACCATCCAATGTGAATTACCTAATCTTGTATCTAGTTTTGCAATATCTACCATTTCATTATAGTCAATATGAGAATGTCTACAGATATCGTAGATTTCATTAGCAAAACTAACTTTAGTTGCTAAGAAGCAATTCGTAGTGTATTTAACCATTTCTGCAGTTGCAGCTGTAGTTACTTTAACTGGAACTCCAGGAAAAGCTGATTCAAATATTTCAACAACTGGGCGTAAAGCCATTTTATCACCACCTAATACAATTCTATTTTGATTAATAAAATCATTAACTGCATTTGCTTCTGTTAAGAATTCAGGATTAAAAGTAACGTTACAGTGTTGTGCAACGAGATCATTTAAACCATCGATTGTTCCAGGAGGAACGGTTGATTTAACTACAAGCGTTGGAACAACGTTTAAGTCAATACATAGTCTATCAATATCTCTTACTACTGATTCTACAATACCAATATGGCATTCACCAGTTGACATGTCCATTGGTGTTGGAACACATACAAAAATTACATCACATTTAGATACGATGTTTAAGAGAGTTGAGTTTGTTTTTTCTTCAACGAATTTATCATACGTTAAAACATTAAATTCTGTTTCCAAGCCCGCTTTAACAGCAGAACCTACAAAACCTTGGCCTACAATACCTATATTTGTCATCTATTTGAAATTAGTTATTAATTAGTAATTATACCTTCTATAAAGAGAAAGTTTCATACTCTATATATGCGATATAGAATACGAAGCCCTTTTAAAAGTATTATTTATACAAGCCTGCTATGTATTTATTAACTCCATAATCAAGTAGAACATATGTCTTACCATCTATTCCCCAGTTTTCAGGGTTGTATAGATCGCAGTTATTAAAATCAAACTCGGGAATCAATTCCTTGCTACGAATAACCACATTATTTGGTATTGATGAGACTGTATTATATCTTTTCTGACAAACAATACCCATACACATCCACTTTAACTCCGCTAAAGAAATAACATTGTTATACTTATCCCAAATCTTTTTTTCATTAAGTCCTTGTAGATATCCTTTTCTACTTACGGGAATCTTAATAACTACATTCCTTAGAATGAAGACGAGCCTTGTTGAATATTTAATCATTGTACTCCGTAGGAGAATCGAACTCCTATTTTTAGGATGAAAACCTAATGTCCTAACCGTTAGACGAACGGAGCAAATACAGGCGACTAGTAAAAGACCAATCCTTCTGTCCAATTAAGGAACTCATATCCGTTTCCGGACCTGTTATAATATAAGAGAGGCTTCGGGTCTTTCGGGGTTCCTGTCAATGTAATAAGCGAACCCTTGCTTTTTGGTATTACAATAATGACAGCTTCACTACCTCTCTAATTCTTGACTGACAGTCAATACTTATACAATATACCTATATATTGTTTCATAAAAAAGCCCAGGATCCTAGAAACCTGGGCTTTATAATAACCAAATTGAATTTTAGTTTAGAACTTTAAACCAAATCCAATTTGAAGGTTAGTAGTTTCAGCTCCTAAATCGTAAACGATTTTTGGGTCTACAAACATTGCTCCTTTGTGGAATTCAAACATTCTACCTACACCTAATTGAGCTTGATCGAAATCAAAGTCGTTAAGCGCAACATAGCCAAAGAATCCTTTATGGAAATACCTTCCTTCTAGACCTAAGACCATGTCTTGTGTTGAGTCTGCCTGTGTTAAGTTCATTCCAACCATATAGTTGTCAGAAAAAGCATAACCGATTGTCGGTTGGATTGATAATTCAGTCCAAGCCGTGTTAGTAATATCACCGGTACCAACATACCAGTCTCCTTTTGTGTTTTGTGCATTTGCACCAAACGTTGTAAGCGCCGCAATGGCTAGTGTTAAAATATAATTTTTCATAATAAATTAATTTGGTTAATATAAAACTCTTATTAGTCTACGCTCTGTAGGTTTCTAGGATTAATAATAAAAGTTACTGTCGTTTGATTTTTGACAGGTTTGTTTAATGAAGTTAAATTCATTGTTTTTGTTTTTGTAAGGGTTTATACTTCTTAACAAAAAAAGGTTTCATTTCTGAAACCTCTTTTAATAACAATATGATTGTGTTGGGCCTCAGGGGCTCGAACCCCGACTCTTCTGTACCAAAAACAGACGTGTTGCCAGTTACACCAAAGCCCAATGTAAAATGGAGATTAATCAATTATTGGACGGGGGCCCAGACTTAGATAGCAGTCTGCTTGCAATAATTTTCTTAATCTCCATAGAGCGAGATAAGAGATTCGAACTCTCGACCCTCTACTTGGTAAACAGATGCTCTACCGCTGAGCTAATCTCGCTTTTAAAAGGATCAGGGTGATCTGATCCTTTTTGGATTCCATACCTTTCATTTAAGTAGGTTAGGAATTTCCATGGTGGAGAATATCGGAGTCGAACCGATGACCTCTTGCGTGCAAGGCAAGCGCTCTAGCCAGCTGAGCTAATTCCCCATTAAATGTTTCAATAATTGTAAGAACGTTAATTAGGTATTATATAACCTAATTAGAGAATGTTTATAATCCAGCAGCTTTTCTCTTTTCTACCTTTTCTTTAAAGTTTTTACACAATTCCTTGTATTTGTCAACAGCTTCCGAAGCTCTGAATGTTTCTGCCTTTATCAATTCTCCTTTAAGGTCTTTAATCATTACTGTGTCAATTTCTAGTGATACGTTGAAGTCTCCGATTCTTTCTGTCATTTGTTAGGTTTTATTATTTATTATTATACCTAAATTAATCAGTTAGTTTATTTAAATTACGCCAACTAGTGAAGCGTTAACATCATTAATACTTAAGACCAGGGAAGTGATTAATATTTTCATTCCTATTGCAATAAGAATAATTCCAAAAACTCTTTCCATTATTGTAATTCCTATTACACCTACTTTACGTTGGATCCAATCTGCAGATTTTAAGAATATGTAGATAATTATTGCGTTTAAGATAATTCCTATAATAATTACAATATCGGAAAGATCCTGTGTTAAAGACATGAGGGTGGATAGGGTTCCTGGTCCTGCTATAATTGGAAATGCTATTGGAAATATAGTAGCTGGCATCGGCTCTGTCTCGGTACTGGATTCAATTCCTAGAACCATCTTTACTCCAAAATAAAGAAGAAGCATTGCGCCTGCTAATGCGAAGTGGAATGTTTCAATACCCAACAACATGAAGAGAGTTTTACCTACAAATAAAAATGAGATCATAATGCACATCGCAATCAGCGTAGCCTTTGCTGATTCTATTTCTCCATTCTCTTTTCTGAGTTTGATGATTAGTGGTACATTACCTGGCATATCTATAACCGCAAACAGGGTTAGAAAAACCGTAAGAACGTTTAGGACAAATTCCATAACTAGATAGTACGGTTTCTTCTCCTACCGTCCCATAATACTTTCTTGGATCTACCAAGCATTATAAACCTAGAAACTCTATTATTTAAATTAGATCTCTCACTGTTTAATTGAGTGTTTCCGTTGTTTGATTGTTCGTTGTTATTCATTACTTATTAATTTTGTTGCCTTTTACCCCCTAAGAACCCAACTTTCGCTGGGCTCTGGGTTATAATATAGAAGGATCGTGTACCAGAGTATACTAGCTCTGGAGGATCGTCTTATTGTATGATATACTGCATACCAACTAACTTTACTATTATTTCAAGTTCTACTCAAGATGGTTAAATCTCGTTGTAGCGCACCAATGGCTTTAGTTGTACTTTATCCCCATATAAGTTAGGATTATTCAGTCAGTTTACGGCAAGGATTCCTTTCGGCTGCTTGCAATGCTCTCGGAAAAATCAGTTTAGATTTATCTTTTCCGATCTACCACCTTCTACTCTGTCGAGTCTCAATTACGCACTTGGGCAATCGAGCCGAAACTTGTTCGGTGTCTAGTGTGCCTTAATCCCTCTTTCCATTAGGATTTATTCGGCCATACACTCACGCTCTAGATGATCAATCAGGTAGCGTGCCTTCTACAATATGTTAAAGAACGTTTTCTCTGGTTAGTATATAACCTTAGACTGCTGCTTTATTTGCTTCAGAAACGGCAACTCTTACATCTTGTGCTAAAGCTTTAATAGTTTGCATTCCTTTTCTTACTCTTGTTCCCGCTGCCTTGTTTCCTTTTTCGTTAAACTTAGTAGCGTCATCCTGAATTGAATCCAGGGTTTCTTGGATTTGTGATAATAAATTTGTCATTTCTTTGAATTTTTAATATTTAATTGTTATTCGGTAATTATACCATTATCTTTAATTTAGTTTCAACTTTTATTGAATTTTTTTTCAATTAATTCTAAACCTTTTACATGTTCTACTTCCCATACTCTATTTCTGAGTTCTGTGCTTGAAAAACCGTGATCTCTTTTATTATATATGATCTCAATTCCTCTCTTTACACATGTATCTTTTCCTGTAAAATTCTTATCTTTATATTCGATACCTATTACTCTACAATCGATATCAAAACTTGCGAAAATATCTTCGAGATCCTTTTCAGTTTGATAAGGAACTATTTCGTCTACATATTTACAAGCCTTAACTTGAATGTATCTTTCGACTAAAGTCTGGATAGGAGGGTTCTTGGAATCAGGTCGATCAATTGAGGGATCTGTTTGTAGCGCAACTATTAGATAATCACACTCTTTCTTAGCTTCCTCTAGCATCTTTACATGACCTGCATGAAACAGATCAAATGTAGAGCATGTAATTCCTGTTCTCTTATTTTGCATGTTCTTCTTCTATTTTCTCGTATTTATACACACCTTTAATTATATTATTAAGGGCAATTCCCTGTGATGTTGCATCTCTAAAGGCATTGTAATCGTTTTCTTCTACTTCTTTATATAAATAAGTTCCATGTTTAAATCCAACATATAATTCCTTTGTCTCATAAATATACGAAGACGATACAATAGTCGAAGAGTCGTATACATTAGTTTGCGTTGTTATCATTTCTTTTTCTTTTTGAGTGCTGCTTTCTTTTTTGCTTCCTTTGCCTTAAGTGCTTCTTTTTCTTTCTTTGCTCGTTCCTTTAAAACGTTTTTAGGTTCGAGTTTAATATCCACATATCCCGCTTTGTCTTTTTTGATACAAGTTTCACAATATGGTGTAGAATACATATTAGTTTTATCAGGTAATGATCTATTCATATATCTCGTTACCGTATATAGATCTCCATCTGGAAAATCTTCGATACAACCTGAACATATTGTTAATTTTATTTCTCTTGCCATGTAGTTTATACTTCTTTTTGAGAATTTGTTTCTATAAACGTGCTGTGGTTTTTATTATCGGTGCCACAGAATCCACATTTTTCTAAATAAGGAGAATTCATTGAGCCACATCCACATCGCCATATATGATCTGTTATTGATTTATATTTCATAATTTTTTAAAAATACATTAAGTTTCGTAAGATCCATTGTCGTATCTTTTGGAAAATGATCAGGCGCTGGTGCTGAATTAACATCTTTTTCTCTAGATGCATATTCATACATGCTCTTCGTAGGTGTTCCTATATTCCATACGCCTTTCTGCTCTGCTTTAATTAGTTTGATCCACTGATCTACTAATATATCTACATCATCAAAATTACCTATTTGATCTTGCCATGCTGTATCATAGGGAAATGGATTAATTCTGTGACTTCCTCTTACGATTAGATAATTTTCTGAATGTCTAATGATATGCTCATCTGCTAATAATTTAGAATATGCATACCATGTTTTATCTGGAATAGGAATATCTTCTTCGCTTGCGTTTGAATTTGAACCTGCATATACGTAATCTGTAGAATAGTGTATTAGTTTTATTCCTAGATGATTACAGAATTCAACTAAGTTTGCAACTGAATGATAATTAGTTTGAAGCATTTTAGATTTATCATCAGAATAAGTATCTGTATACGCAATACAATTAACTATTGTCGTACAATCCTTAGGAATTAAGCCAATAATGCTACTGAGGCTATTAAAATTTAAAAGGTCCTGTTTTCTTGAAAGATAGGACCATCCTGTTTGTCCTATAAGTTCTGATGCTAATAAACCGTCTCCTAAAACTATTGTCATAAAATTTATATTTTAAATATATTACCGTTACTACTTAATTTACCAAACTTACGATCAGTTACTACTGATCCATTTGAGAATATTGTATCTAATCCTGGTATTGTTCTAGTTCCTGCATTAATAATATCATCACAATTATGTATGTGACCAAATAACATTAGTTTAGGTTCTATTTCCTTTACCTTATTCATTAGTGATTTATCACCACAATACTCCATAAGACCATCTCTATCATAAGATAGGTCTAGCATTCCCTTTGGTGGGCCGTGGACCACAACGACACATGTGCCATCTTCAATTGCACTTTGCCAGATTGTACCTAACTTATGCCTTGCCTTCATAAAGGCCCATTGACCAAACGTCGGAGTGTGAGGTGAACCAAAGATCTTAATACCTTCAATTTCAATAGTTTCATTTTCAAGATAGTGAATAGCGTGATCATTAAAATCGGCTTTAGTTACTAACCCTTTTTCAATTGAAGTATCATGATTACCTGCAACAAATATCTTATGTTTTATAGGTAAACCGCCAAACCAATCAATAAATCCTCTAACCTCAGGTTCGTTAATATAAGGATCTCTTGGATTACTACAGTCTCCACTGTGAATAACCATATCAATACCTTCTGGTATCTGGAGTAGTTCGTGAAATGCGTGTGTGTCGCTAATGTGCCAGATTTTCATATTTTATTTATTGATTATTATATTTAAAAGGTACGCTCTGTTTCATATACTGCTTTGATCACAGGAAACCTAAGTGAATGTTCTCCATGCTGATTTGTAGTTTCTTCAAAATATTGAACAGTGATTTGCTTTCCTAGAATTTTATCAGGATTTTTAAAGTAAAATCTTTTTTGTTCATGTGAAAAACCAGAACCAACTTGAACTCTACTTCCTTTATGTTCAACTACAACATTCTTAAGCATCATTTCTTCAACTTCTTTTCCGTCAACGATAACTCTATTAAGAGCATTCTCTAAATCAACTACATAATATTCATCATCATAGAATTTCTTAACCTTAAGAACATCACTAGAACGTTTTCCTTGATATGTAGTATTCTTACGAAGCATTAGTCCTTCCCATCCTCCTTCTTTTGATAATTCCATCATTCTTTCCATAACGAGATCATCTCCTAGAACTTGATCAAGGCAACTGATAAATTCATCACCATCTAAAATATAAGATCTAATGTTTGTGTGTCTTTCACTAAGAGTGGTAATAGATTCTTTATCGTTAAATTCTTTAATGGTCAAAAGATCAAAGATATGATAGAATGGATTTGTAATAGTATGGTCCTTTCTCTTAATCTGCTTAATGATACCTTGAAAATCTTCATTTCCATTTTCATCTACCATACAAACTTCACCATCAAATACCATATTAGTAAGACCTAATCTTTGAATAGAAGGTTTTAAAGAATCTAATGTTGTGAATTCGTTTCCTGCTCTACTATAAAAGTTAATATCTCCTTTATCATCTATAATTGTTAGACATCTAACACCATCTAGTTTACGACTAACATACCATCCGTCATTCCAATCTACTTTCTTTTTGGTCTTCTCGTCATACGCTTGAGCAAGTGCTACGTCAAAGGTTGGAATTAAACCCGGTACAACTTTATTAATCATAGAAATAGTTGACCTAGTTTTTAGGTTTCCATCAATGATATTCCAAATAAGATCAGAGTATTCTTTATTCTCTTCTACAAATGTATTCACCGCTTCAATCGCAGAATGACCAGTGATTTGTCTAGAACACAATGCATCTAGTAAAGAGAAGATATCAGTATAAGATCCGAAAGGAAGCACTAGATCACTTCTCTTCTTACAGTTTTTTGAAGTAACATAATACTGTTTAAACGTGTCGTATGTATACTGCAGCACCTTAAGAACATCTGGTTGATTAGAATACTTCTTGATTACGTTAATCTTGTCCGTGTTTGAATTTGTTGAATTAGATTCGTTTACAAATTCTTGTGTAAGTTTTAATTCTTTCATATTAATAGTTATTAGATTCTACTCTGTCATGAACTGCAATCGGTGCAGAAGATGGAAATCTAGAGTCTGATGTGTGAATAAAGTTGCCGCCAAACATTGTATGTTTATTGTTCTTGTATAATCCAGCAGGAACTGCATACCATGCTTCCTTTCCAAATAGCTGTCTTTCTACTAAAACCAATTCATCGTCTGGAATTAAGGTTAAATCTGCTAAATCTACCCCATTACCATAGTGTAAAATAATTGAGTCTTCTCTTTCAGATAGACCATTGTTTGTTGAATCTCCTAGAGAATTCCTGAGTACGAATGTTAAAATGTTTGACATGTTTTGTTTGTTTGATTATTACTATACTAATATAAGCAAAAAATCTGAGATAAAAAAACTTTTAGCTGTTTATTTTCAATTTATTTTCAATTTAGTCCCCAAAAAGGAATAAATTGCTTTATTCCCTTCTGATATACTATAAAATAGATTACTTTGCATCGAAATCATTTAAGATTTCTTCTCTAATCTGTTTAATATAATTTGTCTTCTCAAGTCTAGTAAGTTCATCTACATCCCATAGGTGACTTGCCTTAATCTTAAATAATTTTTTAATAGAAGAACCAAATGCAGATTGTGCTAATCTAGATTCTGAACTTAACCATCTCCAAATACTTTTAGATCTGTTATGAGAAATCATAGCTTCAATATGCTTTCCTTCAAAATCAAATGGTTCTAAGAATAAATCAACTAAAGGTAACCATGCAGAATTTGCGATGATATAAACATGTGTAGCATTTTTAACTCTTAAATTAAAATTTTTCGGTTTAGCCTCAGGACCTACTTTTCCATTTGCATAAAGATCTAATACTTCATGTTTTATTTCTAATACGTCAAATACTCTTGCAATAGTTCTTAACATTGTAGTCTGTTCGAAACTATTCATATCTGGTTGTGCGATTACGATAAGTGCTCTCATTCTTTAGTTATAATTTTGTTTAGGGTATATATCAGAGTATCTTTAATTTTGTTCTGATTTTTTAAATTTATCTTTAACCTTTTGACCTACTGGAATAGCTTCTCCTTGTTCATCTATTCTAACAAATTTAATATTGGTTGCTAGAATAATAGCTTGTCTTCCGTCATATACGTTATGTGATCTTGCTTCAATAGAAAGAGTGACTGACGTTCTTCCTATGCTCTTTACATCTCCATATATTTTGAGTAGATGTCCTTCCTTTGCTGGCTTTTTAAAGACACATTCATCTATAAGAACGGTTACCATTCGAGGAGTATCACATACCTGTGAAGCGTAAGAAGCTCCAGCGGCATCTACCCATGCTAATAATTTACCTCCAAAAAGATTTCCGTGAAAACCCAGGTCTGATTTTTTCACTGGATGTGTTGATATTAATTCCATATCAGTAGTCATAGTCGTCGTCGATGTATTCAGTGGGTTTGTTTATTGATATACCATCATACTCGGTATTTTCAATGTCGTCGTATTCGTCTTCTGGATCTGTCATCTGTTTATTTATAATGTCCTCCTCCTAACCATAGGACGAATGACTTTCTTATTCCTTTAGTTACTGGTTTAACGGCATGAACTACATAGCTTGGAAATAGGACAACTGTTCCTTTTCCTCTCGGTGCTACTAAATTGTTATCTTCAAGACTATTTCCTCCCATCCAAAATAATAACTCTCCACCTTCATATTCGTTATCGTCAGATAATTGAACTGTTATTGAAATCTTTCTCGCAGATAATTCATTAGGTCCTATATCTTGATGCCATGCATATTCTCCCATATCACTTCCATGGTATTCTGTATATTGTATACATTCTGGCGCTGATGTTAAATCAAAATTCCACATTTCATCATTTGACTGTTTAGCAAGGGTCATTAACCTGTGATATAGCCATTCCCATTCTTCAGTATGTGGAATCCATTTTATCTTAGATTTTCTAGCATCTATTTCGCCAGAAGCTGTCGTAGCTCCATAGAAAGGAAGATCTGCTACCATTGTGGATATTTTATCTAATTCTTCTCCTGAAAAGCCATCATTGAAATAATAGAATTCAGTTGCATTATTTCTAGGAGGATCGTATATGTATGATTTCATATCTTATTTATTCTTTTTTTTAATGATATTGCCATACTCATCAACTAGAGGGGCGGTTATTATTGAATAAATTATTCCAGCCCATGCTATCACAAATGCACCAATTATTATTTTTAGAATCATGATTTAATTTCGTTAACGTTATTGATTTGATCTAGATGAGATCTATTTCTATTATATTGATTTACAAGCCACTTATCGTTTCTTTTATCTTCTTTTAATATTTCATGAGTATCTTTCCAGTCTTTAACCTGAAATACCTGATGTGGAAATTTTAAAACTTTAGCAAGATCATGATCGTTTCCGCCTTCTTCTGTTTTATCTCCATAAAATTTAATAACGGTATCTTTGCCTATATTTTCTAGAATCCATTTCTTAGCTTGACTCTTGTTTGCTCCCTTTGGATGGATGTCTATTGAGATTTGACCACCAACAGAAGCCTCTAATTCTGGAAAGTTTTCGTTAATGATCTGTGCCATATCTAATCTTTCCTTATTAAAATCATCCCATTCTCCATAGTCTTCTCTTTCTCTTTGTGAACAATCTCTTCCGACTACTGAAAAATTACAAAGTCCTATTCTATGTTCAATGTGATTTGAGGTTCTTTTTCTATATTTAGAAATTACTAAGAATTGTTCTAACAGAGCAATTAGTCCTTGGTTAGCATGCCATGAATTTCTAGAAACCTCTTCTCCTTTAATAAATATATGATTTCCACAGGATTGCATACAAGCATCTGCTTCATTCCATACGTCTAATCCTATTTGTTCAATTGTTTTATCTTTATCAGAGCCAGTTACGAATATAACTGTTTTGCCTTTCATCCACTTTAAAAAGAATTTCTTAAATTTAGGATCTATTGCAAGTCGGCTAGGAGTTAGTGTCCCATCTACGTCGAATACGTGCGCTATCATTTTATTAGTTTATTAGTTACTAATTATATTCATTGGGGTATAAATGTTTCATATACAGAGTTAAACCCTAATGAATATGACATAAAAAGGGACAGATTTCTCTGTCCCTTTATTTAGATTATGCTAATCGCTTACGCTTCTTTCTTAAAGTTCTTCCTCTTTAGCTTCTTCTTTAGCTTCTTCTTTTCCTTGGAGTTTACCCCAAATCTTATCAGCTGAAGATAAACCCAAGGCTCCGAAAGCAAGGGCAGCAACTGCATTAACTAGTGTGTCTGAGGGCGCTATTGCTATATCAGTAAATTGGTTCATTATTAATGTAACACATAAACTAAGACCAGCTAGTACGCCAACAACTCTTTTTGATGATGGATTGCCTCTTTCGTCTCGTAAGATTTGACTAATCCAACTTATAAGTTTTTTCATGACTTTCACTATTTTTAAGAATGAACGCGTTGTGCATTCATATAACTTATATATTCATAAATAGCTCCATAAGAGTCATTTTACGTAAAAGAGTAGAATGATATAGTATTAAGATTTCATTTTAAGTAGAAGACCACACTTTTCATACTGTTCAAAATATTCATAATGTTCTATCATTACGTCTATTTGATCGTTATCTAGGCCTTCACCTGGTTCTATAAAGAATATAGGTGGTTCTGTTGCGTTGAGTAATATCTCTTCGAAGGTTTGAGCTCCTGTTAGTACGTTAAATGTATTTTCTATGGATAAATCCATGTATTCTGTTCCTGTCATGGTATTTATACTCTAAATTTTAAGAATGTTTAATATACCTAGTTACCGTGAACTGTTCTCCAGAGTTTGTCCATCCTTCGGGTATTACTATAGTGTATAGAAACTTGCAATATCCTTCAGGTATATGTTGTGCGGTATCTGAATGGCAAAAGATAAACGCCCTATTTCTAACACCATCTGGCATTGCGTTATTTCCCCTAGACCATGTCATTCTAGTTTCACCTTTATAATAGTACACTTCTACTTCTCCCGTCCAGTCGTCACTTGTGAATGTTATTTTCTGTTTTAAGACTTTAGAGATGAACCATCGTTTAAACCGATTCCATATTTTCATTATTTCCTTCTTGTACATTCTTAGATTTACTTTTTTTATAAAACTACTTTAATTCCTACATTTAAATAGTTTAAATCTCTTCTGATCTGTAATATTCTACTGGTAAGCCAAATAGATTTATATAGCTTAATATCGCCACCGTATTGTGCAACCATCAATCCATTATCATTATTTAATCTATATAAAGGTCCTGCTGATAATTTAATTCTTTTAATTGGTTGGTATTGATAACTTAGAAACGTATACGCTGCATTCCCATGACCTTCTCCCATTATATGTACTCCTCCAGAAATGTTATTGTAATCCATGGAGAACGCTAAACCAGCTGCATGGAAACAACTAACCCAAGATACTGTAAAATCTACATCATCATTTGTTTCCCAGTTTTTAATAGAATGATATGGTGAACACTCTTGTCCTATTGTATTAATACTAATAAGTAGTGCTATAGATAATAGTATTGCTTTAACCATTTTAGATTTACTTTTTTTGGTTGCTTGATTTAAATCTAAAATCAGAAGGAGAGAAGGTGTGTTTGGTTTTTCTACCCTTAACTCTTTTTCTCCACATCTTAAAGGAAGATTCTTTCATGTTAGATCTCATTATTTTTCTAACATCATTTTCTTTAATACCAAATTGGAATTCTATAGCATTAAACGGGGTTCTGTCTTCCCATGCCATTTCTATTATTCTGTTAATTTCTTCTTTGTTAAATTCTTTCATATTAAAGGTACTCTCGACGGGATTTGAACCCATAACCTTGATCGTATAAGGATCCTGCTCTAACCGATTGAGCTACAAGAGTATATATTCGTGATCCCTCAGGGGCTCGAACCCTGGACCCTCACATTAAAAGTGTGATGCTCTACCAACTGAGCTAAGAGATCTAAGTGGACCTTGTAGGGCTCGAACCTACGACCTACGCATTATGAGTGCGGTGCTCTGACCAACTGAGCTAAAAGTCCATAGTGAACCAGGTAGGATTCGAACCTACGACCGTCGCCTTAGAAGGGCGATGCTCTATCCAGCTGAGCTACTAGTCCATTCGTTAAGTTTAATTTGATTTGTGAATTATAAAGAAAAGAAGCTACCCTTAAGCGTGAGACTCGTCAGTCTCCTTGTTAGAATTTGATACGCTGTTTCGGCCGGACCATAATATATGGAGTTTACCTTTATCTCTTGCTTTTCTATGTTGTACTCGAGGCGGGACTTGAACCCGCACGAACATTACTGTTCAATGGATTTTAAGTCCATCGTGTCTACCAATTCCACCACTCGAGCATTTAGTACTTACAACCTATAATTCAAAGAACGTTCCACAAACGAGGTTTCTTTAAACCTCTAAACCAAATTGGAATAGTTTTTTCTATAATCCACATTTTCAATTTGATTTTCAATTTGTTCATGTTACTGTATTTATATCAGGGAGGGTGTGTTTGTTTCACTGTTTAGCAAAAAAAAAGTGAGAATAAATCTCACTTTCTTTAATGTTAAATAATAGCTATATTATTTGTCCTATCTTCCGCCTAATCGTGGATCTTGTGGTTCGTCCGGTTCAGCATCCTTTGGATCTTCAACGCCTTCACATGAATTAATTGCTATAACTGTTCCGGAATTAGTTGTCGCCACAAACACAGAGGATCCCACCTTTTCATCGAATTCACCTGATAGTTTAACGTGCGATGTACCTATCGGTGTCATATCTCCTTTATTATTAATATAGATAGTGTTTCCGACCTCTGGCATATCATTACTTCCATCATGGGAATAAAAACTACTTATATCGTCACCACAGAAGTTAAACCATTTTCCCGCAAATGTCGGGTTTTCAACACCTCCGGAAAGAGATTTAAAGCTTGAATATGAATGGTCATAAGCAAAGAACTCAGACATAGCATGTGGCTGTGATTCATTCGGTTTACTTGGACTCTGATCATTTAATGTAGAATGGGTTGATAAATTAGTCAAACTAACGTTTGAACTAATTAGTCCCATTTCTGCGGTAATTTGTGAAAGGCTAATTTGCCCACCTAATTGTAATGCCATATTAAAATTTATGATTTTTTTAAAATTGTTATAGAGTATTTATCTGTTTTACTCTTGGATAATTACCATTTTTTAATTATTATCTTACTATTTTTCAATAATACTTTGAATACCCGTAAATACGGTTCCAAATCCTAATACGGTCCAAAATGCAGGATCACCAATATACATAAAAGAAGCGAAAATCCATAAG
>JGI24540J26637_10000412_pt1 | contig 17714 bp, 13 predicted proteins | sample NorSeaMetagenome_FD_26637 | JGI IMG/M metagenome (IMG submission 26637)
GATCGAGGCCTGGATGTGGGTATGCATTGCCGAGATGTAATAGACCTTGCCATGCTTAATCTGAGTAAGTCAGAATTTGCCGAGGCGACAACGAAGAGTGAGGCAGCCTATGGTGAAGCAATCTTAAAAGATCTTGCCAAAGTGATTGGTATGTTAGGCGAGGCGAATGGATTGCTTGAGCGTTGCATGAAGGCCATGGATGTTTCAGTCCCCCGGGCGCTTCTTTGGCAGAATATCAGCAAATTGAAAATTTTTTTAGATGATGTAATTAGCTAGGTAGCGATAAAAAACCGACAAAGACTATTATCAGCTTTTGGTGGACGATAACCCAGGTGAACTTAACATAATGACCGTATTAGCGTACCTTTAGTCGAGGAGGATTTCATTATGACAACACTGAAAGTTACTGAGGCGAGAGCCAATCTGTATAAATTGATCGACGATACGTTAGTCAACCATGAGCCNGTGGTTATAACGGGCAAGCGTGGCAATGTGGTTCTTTTGGCTGAAGATGATTGGAATGCGATCAACGAAACCTTGCATCTTTTATCGGTTCCAGGGATGCGCGAATCAATTTTAGAGGGTATGCAGGAGAGCACTGACAGCGCTGCAACTGAATTAAAGTGGTAATGTGGACGCTGTATTACACCAAGCATGCCAAAAAACTAGCATCATCAGATGCTTAGGTAACGATAACTACCCTTATCAACGCCCAATATGAGCGCAAGCTTGATATTAGCCTACTAAGCAGTGCAAGTAGGTTATGCTGATCTTGCAATCTGTGACAATCCTCGTATTTGGCACGCACAGACAGTAGATGATAAATCAGGAAGCTAAATCGCTTTAGTTTTGAACCTAAATAAAAGCCTCAGGGTTTGATGACTCTGAGGCTTTTTATTGCCTGTAATTCAGGCGGTTCCATTGTGGCTAACCATCAGTGTTAGCATTGGCTTGAGTCTTAGCTTTCTTAATCCGCCATTGCTTTGTCTAACATCTCAACCAACTGGTCACGACTATAGCTATGTGGCCCCCATTGATTGAGCTCAACCAATTGATTGACCTTGGTGCTAATGGTAAACGCTTGCTCTTCTTGACTGGGNGTNACCACATAACGGCGNANCGGNTTTGTATCAAAAAGCGCATGCATGAAGGCTGCAGATACNGCGTCTGGTTTNGCTAGGGTNAACTCATAAGCGGCGGTAGCCTCATATTGCTTTTGCATTTCATCAGTGATCTTACCGCCCATAGCTTCCACCTTGGCAAATGCACTCAGCACAGTGTTGCGGCGAATATGTGACTGATAGTTCCCTGGTTCAATAACACTGACTGAAACGTCTTTTGATGCGAGCTCTAATGCAAGACCGTCGGTAAAGGCTTCAATCCAATGCTTGCTCCCACTATAAGCATTGTAAGCGCTCGTGGTTATGGTGCCAGCTACAGATCCTGTGGTGGAAATGCGGCCTTTTGATTCAACCACCAGGGGAGCAAATGCTTTAGTCACCCGATACACGCCTTCCACGTTGACCCGATAAAGTGAAGTCTGATCCTCTACTGGAGTGGTTAGCACGGGACCACCGCCTCCTATGCCAGCATTATTAACTAGACCATAAAGACCGGTACCTTGATTCTTAACGAATGCAACAGCCGCATCTATTTGGTCTTGTTTGGTAACATCTAAACGCACGGCAGTAATATTTTTAATGGCGTTGAGTTCTGCCATCTCTTGATCCGTTCTTGCACCGGCATAGACATGGTGGCCATGACTAGCCAGCGTCTCGGCCAAATTGCGACCCAGACCAGTTGTCGCGCCAGTGACTAGAATTGATTTAATTTGAGTATCTTGAGCGGCATACGCATTTGTAGGGCCAGTCAATACTAAAAACAGAATGATTAAAATTTGAGCACGAAACATTTTATTTTCCTTAATTTGTTTGGTTAAAACCCAGTAGGTTATTATCGATTTCCATCTGCACAATTATCGCAGCACTATTGTGGCAGACGCTTTTAACCTACGCCAGACATTCACTAGTTTCATTTTGGTATGTGTCTGTGAATGAAGGCTTAAACAAAAAAGAGACAGCACCAATTTCCCCTCATCTTTTTAGTATACTGTCACCATGACAGAATTATTCGATCCAGCAAACCACCCTCATCGCCGTTTTAATCCGATGCTCAAAGAGTGGGTGTTGGTATCACCTCACCGAGGCAATCGTCCTTGGCAAGGCCAAGTAGAGCAGGCAGAGCCTGCGGAATGCGCTCCCTACGACAAAGAGTGCTATCTTTGCTCCGGCAATACTCGAGTAAATGGTATGATCAATGACCATTACACTGGCACCTATGTGTTTAGTAATGATTTTGCAGCCTTACAGCCAGACACTCCGGCCGTTGGCAGTGATGACCCTCTCTTTAGGATGTCTGCCGAGCAGGGTGAAAGTCGCGTGATCTGTTTTTCCCCTGACCATAGTAAAACGCTTCCCCAGTTGTCCGTAGATCAAATTAGGCAGGTAGTTGATACTTGGCAAGAGCAGTGCCAACAGCTTGGGAAATGCTACCGATCAGTACAGATTTTTGAAAACAAAGGCGCTCTGATGGGCTGTTCTAATCCACATCCCCATGGTCAGGTCTGGGCCCAACAACAGCTACCTACATTGGTTGAGAAAAAGCACCAATCCTTTGCCGATTATTATCAAACCCATGGCACTAACATGCTGCAGGATTATGCAGCCAAAGAGCAGGATAATCAGCAGCGGATTGTGGTTGAGAATAACGAATGGTTGGTCGTTGTCCCATACTGGGCGGCCTGGCCTTTTGAGACACTCTTGCTACCAAAATTCGCAGTCAGTCGAATGACAGAGTTAAGTGAGCCCGAAAAGGCCACCTTAGCGGATATTATCAAACAGATTACTACCCGTTATGACAATCTCTTCAAATGCTCATTTCCCTACTCTATGGGTTGGCATGGGGCACCTTTTGATGGTCAGGACCATTTGGCATGGACCTTACATGCAAGTTTTTTTCCTCCACTTTTGAAAGATGCAACGGTGCGCAAATTTATGGTGGGTTATGAAATGATGGCTGAGCCACAGCGAGATATAACCCCTGAGCAGGCCGCTGAACGACTTCGACAGTCATCCTCAATGCATTACTTGGATGTTGAGTGAATGGACCAAGCTGCAATCATTAGTCAGATATTTAAACAACAGTTTAAATGTGACCCCGAGGTTGTCTGTTATGCGCCTGGGCGGGTAAATTTGTTAGGTGATCACACAGACTACAACGATGGCTTTGTCTTACCGGCAGCCATTGATGTGGGCACTACAATCGCAGCCAGCCGACGAGATGACAGTAAGGTGGTTGCCTTTGCAGAGGGTTATTCAACCGAGGTAGACTGCTTCTCTCTTGAAAATATTACATTTAGCCAGACTGAAATGTGGCGTAACTATGTGCGCGGTACCTTGAAGTGTTTGAGAGAAACTAATAGCGATTTTGGCGGGGTTAATCTAGCCATCACCGGCAATGTGCCACAGGGTGCTGGACTAAGTTCATCGGCAAGTTTCGAGATGGCAATTTTAAAGACAATAGTTGATTTGTATCAGCTTGAGTTGGAGGGTGTGACGGCGGCTTTGCTAGGCCAGCGAGCGGAAAATGAGTTCGTCGGCTGTAATTGCGGCATTATGGATCAATTGGTCAGTTCTTTAGGGTTGGAGGGACATGCGATGTTGTTGGACTGTCGCAGTTTGACCTATGAAGACGCACCAATACCTGAAGGCCTGGTGATTTTGGTGGTTAACTCTAATGTTCAACGAGGGTTGGTGGACAGTGAGTACAATGCACGGCGCCAACAATGTGAGGAGGTGGCGCGTGTTTTAGATGTACGGGCACTGCGAGATGTAAGTTTGGAGCAATTAAATGAGGCTGAAAACTTGTCAGAGGAGCAGTATCGGCGCGCACGCCATGTAATCACCGAAAATGCTCGAACCGTCGCAGCAATGACGGCCATGCAAGCCAGTGATATAAAAACACTGGGAAGTCTAATGGGACAGTCCCACGACTCCTTGCGTGATGACTATGAGGTAACCACTAAAGAGTTAGACGGGTTAGTTAGTATTATTAAGGGTGTGATCGGTGATGCCGGAGGCGTGCGAATGACCGGAGGTGGTTTTGGTGGATGCGTGGTGGCCTTGATACCCGCAGACCTTGAATCGGCAGTTATCGCGGCGGTAGGGGTGCAATATTCTTCGCAATTTGGGCTTGAGGCGGAGGTCTATCGATGTATGGCATCTACAGGGGCCTTTCGGCTCATTAATAGGAATTAAGTATGACAGTTTTAGTCACCGGTGGTGCTGGCTATATCGGATCTCATACCCTCGTCTGTTTATTAGATCTAGGTTATGACGTGGTGGTCTATGACAACCTAGTTAATGCAAGCGTTGAAGCGTTGTCTCGTGTTGAGAACATTACAGGGAAAAAGGTCGACTTTGTTGAGGGAGATGTTACCGACAGCAAAGCACTGGATGATTTGTTTGCCAGCTACTCCATTGATGCGGTTATTCATTTTGCAGCGCTAAAAGCGGTGGGGGAATCGGCTCAGTTTCCATTGAAATATTATGAGACCAATGTTCATGGTTCTCTGTGCCTGTTGAAGGCAATGGAGCAGGCCGGGGTTAATAATTTTGTCTACAGCTCATCCGCCACAGTCTATGGGGAGGCCAACCCTAGCCCTTATATTGAAACCATGACCTTAGGTTCGCCCTCAAGTCCCTATGGGGCAAGCAAAGTCATGGTAGAGCGAATACTGGCTGATACCGCTCGAGCAAATCCCGATTTTAGAGCGGTTTCTTTGCGCTATTTTAATCCCATCGGCGCGCACCCTAGCGGTCATATTGGTGAAGACCCTTCAGGTATACCCAACAATCTATTGCCTTTTATCACCCAAGTGGCTGTGGGGAAGCGTGAGAGTCTGAATGTGTTTGGTGGTGATTATCCCACCACCGATGGAACCTGTGTGCGTGATTACCTGCATGTCATGGATCTTGCCGAAGGGCATGTCGCCGCCATCGATTGGTTGGCAGCTCAATCACATTTTCGTGGTGTTGAAGCCTTTAATCTGGGCACAGGCAATGGTGTTTCAGTGTTGGAGATCATTGCCAGTTTTGAGGCGGCCACTCAGCAAAAAATTAACTACCAAGTGGTTGAGCGCCGAGAGGGAGACCTACCTGCATTTTGGGCTAACGCTGAGAAAGCCGATAAAGTATTGAATTGGCAAGCTACGCGAACGCTATCTGAGATGATGGAAGATGCTTGGCGTTGGCAATCTAAAAACCCCAATGGCTATCGTTGATCTCTATTGACTAGGCTCGCGAGTGATCAATTGAAGTCAGTGACGCTGACCAACAAAGATGGCATGACAGCCACCTTACTTAATTTCGGTGCGCGTTTAGTATCAATTAAAATCCTCGTTCGTGGTGACCTTACAGAGATGCTAGTGGCATACAAAGAACATGAAGACTACTTAACAGACCCTTATTTTTTGGGTGCGGTCTGCGGTCGTGTGTGTAACCGAATCAGTCAAGCATCCTTCTCTTTGGAAGGCGTTGATTATCAAGTAGATGCCAATAATGGAGCCCATTGCTTGCATGGAGGGAGGGGGGGATTCTCCCAGCAATTTTGGACTATTGAAGAGCAGGCTGAGTCTAAAGTTGTGTTTAGCCTTATTTCTCCTCATCTGGATCAGGGTTTTCCTGGGCAGCTATCGATTAGGGTGAGCTATCATCTTCAGGATGACAATGTGCTTGCTATTACAATGCAGGCCACGACCACAAGTCTGACAGCAGTTAACCTTACTCATCACCCTTATTTTAGTCTTGGCGAGCCCACCAATCAAAATCTCAAACTTTTACTGAACAGTTCAGTTTTTTTAGCTAGAGATGATAATGGGATACCCACAGGGGGTGAGGTTGCGGCGTCAGCTCTGGGTACTGATTTAGCGCAGCTAACAAAGGTCAGTGATTTATATCAAAAGAGTCATTATCCACAGATACTTGATGACCAGGGGCTGGACCACTGTTTTTTAATTAAGAAAAATAAAATACAGCAACCTGATGCGGTGTTGGTTTCGGATCTCACCGGAGTGAAGTTAGCGATTTATTCGAACCAGAGCGCGATGCAAGTTTATACCGGTCATTTTTTAACCTCGCCATTACGTCCCTATGCAGGAATTTGCTTGGAACCTCAGGGTTATACCGATGCGGTTAATCAGCCTGAGTTTCCTTCGATATTAATCGATTCAGATCAGACGTATCGTCATACAAGTCTGCTCGAGTTTTCTCACTAAATGTTTTGGGCTCCTAGTTTTATATAGGATTATTGATAACGTTGTCTTGCGCTATATTGTGAGTTAATACAAGGATAGATCGCCGCATGTAAAATGAAAAAAGGGCTGCACACTGTGCAACCCTTTTTTGTTTGGCTCCGCCTGCTGGGCTCGAACCAGCGACCCAATGATTAACAGTCATTTGCTCTACCAACTGAGCTAAGGCGGAATTGTAACTCTTCTCGAAGCCGCGCATTTTAGCACCCCGCATAAAGGAGTCAACAACTTCCTGTGATGTTATTGAAGAGCGTCTTTTTCGGTGGCGATATGCTTACAGCCAGCATTAAAAAGACTAGAATGAACCGCGTTAGAACATTATCAACGGCAGGTTGTCTTTTTGAGATAGCGTTCACTGAAAAATCATTAAATGAAGGGAAATTTAAGCGATGAAGGATTGGTATTTAAAGCGACTATGTTTGAGCGCAATGATAAGTATATTGCTGGTTATGCCGTCTCTCGCTGTCGATCAGGATGCCGTCTTGGAGCACAACGATGCCGAAAGTATGGTGCGCAACCAGTTCGAGGTTTTGTTTGCCTCGGTCACCGAACAGCTTGCCAACCGACAGCAGAAGTATCTCGATAATCCGATTGCTTATTATGATTTTTTAATCGCCACGGTGGTTGCCTCTTGGGATAGCTCTTCGACCAGCCGTGCCTTGGTGGGCAAGCAGTATTATCAAGGGTTTACTGATGAGCAGCGCGCCGTACTGGTAAATTCGGTTGATCAAACATTAATTCGCTATGCGTTTGAGGGTCTTGAAAATTATGGTGGCCAGGTGTTCAAGGTAGATGATGTGGTGGTCAACGAAGAGAAAGGAATGGGATGGGTTCAAGTGCTAATGGAATCGCCGATTCTGCCAGATATCAATCTGGATTTGGTCATCAAGCGTAATCTTAACAATGCGTGGCATGCCGTGGATGTGCGAGTCAAGGGCATTACCTATGTCAAAATAAAGAAATATAAATACCGAGAAATAATTGAAGAGCAGGGCTTTCAGGCATTGATTGATAATCTCACTACCAAGAACACCGACTTCTTTGAAGACATTTGTGCGCCAATCGTAAACCCTGAGCTAGAGGGTCGAGCACCTTGTTAAGCAAAGCAAAAATTAGTCCCATCCGGCCCTTCACTGTGGTCAGCGATTACTCGCCTGCAGGTGATCAGCCTACGGCAATTAAGGAGTTGGTGCAGGGGTTAGAAAATGGCCTCGCCAGTCAAACCCTGTTGGGCGTTACTGGTTCAGGAAAGACCTTTACCATCGCTAAGGTCATCGAAGAGGTTCAGCGACCGACGATCGTGTTAGTTCACAACAAAACACTCGCTGCTCAGCTCTACGGTGAGTTTAAAAGCTTCTTTCCCAACAATGCGGTAGAATATTTTGTCTCGTACTTTGATTACTTTCAGCCGGAGGCCTATGTTCCGTCCTCTGACACCTTCATTGAGAAAGACTCCTCGGTTAATTCGCATATCGAACAGATGCGGCTGTCGGCGACCAAATCACTCATCGAGCGCAAAGATGTCATCGTGGTGGCCACCGTTTCGTCTATTTATGGCCTTGGTTCGCCAGACTCCTACTTAAAGATGGTTTTACACCTCTCTCGTGGCGAACAAATTGGGCAGCGCGACATATTGCGGCGCTTGGCGGAATTGCAGTACAAGCGCAATGATGCGGTTTTTGATCGCTCCTCTTATAGAGTTCGTGGCGATGTGATTGATGTGTATCCCGCTGACTCAGATTATGAGGCGGTGCGTATTGAGCTGTTTGATGATGAAATTGAAAATATTACTCTGTTCGACCCGCTCACCGGAGAAGTGCTACGCAGAGTGCCTCGTTTTACGATTTACCCTAAAACCCACTATGTCACGCCTCGCGAGACGGTCATAGAGGCTGCTGACCTCATTCAAGAGGAGCTAGTTGGGCGCTTGGAGCAATTGCGCTCGGTGGACAAATTGGTAGAAGCTCAGCGCTTGGCAGAGCGGGTGCGCTATGACACCGAAATGATGCGTGAATTGGGTTATTGCAACGGCATTGAAAATTACAGCCGCTATTTATCTGGGCGAGAGCCCGGTATGCCGCCGCCGACGCTATTTGATTTTTTGCCAGACAATGCACTTTTGGTCATTGATGAGTCTCACGTCACGGTCCCTCAATTGGGTGCCATGTATAAGGGTGACCGCTCGCGCAAAGAGACATTGGTAGAGTACGGGTTTCGTTTGCCCTCCGCTCTGGATAACCGACCTTTGCGCTTCGATGAGTGGGAAGACTTAGCGCCACAGATGATTTTTGTGTCGGCGACACCCAGTCGATATGAGGCCGCCAATGAGGGGCAAGTTGTCCAGCAGGTTGTGCGCCCAACAGGGTTGCTCGACCCACTCATTGAAGTCCGTCCAGCACTATCTCAGGTAGATGACGCGCTATCAGAAATTCGAGCCCGAGTGGTGAACAATGAACGCATTTTGATCACCGTTTTGACCAAGCGCATGGCAGAGGATCTTACCGAATACTTGGATGAGCACGGAGTGCGAGTGCGTTATCTGCATTCTGATGTGGACACTGTAGAACGAGTTGAGATTATCCGGGATCTGCGTTTGGGTGAGTTTGATGTGCTGGTGGGCATCAACCTCCTGCGTGAGGGCTTGGATATGCCTGAAGTGTCTTTGGTGACTATATTTGATGCCGACAAAGAGGGGTTCTTGCGATCCGAGCAGTCGTTGATTCAGACTATTGGTCGCGCTGCTCGTCATCTCAATGGTAAAGCGATTTTATATGCGGATAAAATTACCGGATCAATGCAGCGTGCTGTTGATGAGACTGAACGTCGCCGGGCTATGCAGGTTGAATACAACAAGAAAAATGGTATTACACCAACCAGTATTGTTAAGGGCGTTAAAGACATTATGGAAGGCGCTTACGCTGCCACGGGTCAAAACAGACGCGATCGCCAAGCAGCCGAAGCCAATGCCGCTTATGATGTCATTGGTGGTGCTGAGCCAATTAAAAATATTGCCAAAGAGATTAAGCGATTGGAAGAAAAGATGTATCAGCATGCGCGCAATCTAGAGTTTGAAGAGGCGGCGCAAACTCGGGACCTATTGGGCAAGTTACGAGAGAAAAGTTTGGCGTCATAATTCCCTAAGAATTAGACACAAAAACGCCCAGTAAGATACTGGGCGTTTTGCGTTTTGTACTGTATCGATTACTGCTTGAGACGCTCAAAGTAGCGATCCCGCAACTGCAGTGAACGGCTTTCCATGGGTATGATCTCCCCCTCGATGATGACCAGCTCAGCCTCACTAGTCAGCTCTAATGGATCGCCGCTCCACATCACTAAGTCTGCAACTTCATCCACAATAATATCACCGCTTACGGAAGCCCTAAATAAAGTTGCTGGGTTTTTAGTCATCGCAGCAATGGCTACTGATTTATTTAAACCGTTAGCCACTGCATTGCCTGCTGATTGTCTGACCAGATAAGCATTATGAGACTCGCTGCGTCCCATACCCGTAAAGATAAGGTCCACGCCGGCATCCGACATCAGCTTAGCATTATCAAGTCTGGCGCCAAGAGATTCATAAGCGCGGGGCAGGTTATTGATGGGATCCATAATAACGGGTACGCCTGCGGCAGCTATTTCATCAGCAACCATCCAACCCTCCAGGACACTGGATAAAATGAGTTTTAGTTGAAATTCTCTGGCCACGCTGAGAATATTTTTGATGTCACTGGCACGATTAGTCCTCACCAGAAGCGGTTTTGTCCCATTGACCACAGGCTCCAAAGCCGTTAAATCAGCATAAGACAGTTCATAGTCTCTATGATCACCCGCCAGGGCCGATTTTCTGTTGCGAGAGAAGTCTTTGGCATCATCGAGTGCTTGTCGAAGCTCGACTAGCGCAGCGGCGCGTGAATTACCCGATAACTCAAATCCGTACTCAGAAAAATCAACGGCAACAGCAAGACTGTCATGAACAACGCGAGGATTTGCTCCAAGCTGAATTAAACCAACTTGCCCAGAAAAAAGATGAGTCGCTGAATCTGGCACAATCAAAGCATGGGTTAATCCGTGAGTACGATTATGTGGGATAAGCGTTGAGTTGGGATTAAAAGCTTCAGCTATTTTTAATGACGCTGTAACAGAATCATTTTCAGAATAGGAATCTACAGTCGCGCCAATGGCGCTGACTTCTACGGCGCCTATATGCGTCGAAGCGTTGAACAGGCCTGCCGTTATTGACTTTCCAGTACCGTCGATTTCACGATCGGCAGTGTGAGATATTCGCTGACCGATTTCTGTGATCTGACCATTTTCAATCAGCACATTAGTATTTTTTTCAACCCCGCTACTGCTATAAATATCAACACTTTTAATCAGCAGTGAGTTTGCAGTTGCAGGTATAGAGACTATCGATAGGATAATAATGACTTGTAAATATCTCATGGTCTAATCCCTCCTGCCTTAATAATACCTAAATTAAAGTCACTCGTCGGTTGCACTGAGCTATCGAATCGATCATACCGCAGGGTGCCATCGACCCAAACCTTGCTGGCATGGCTATAAACACTGAGAGGATGCTTGGTCCACAGCACGATATCGGCATTTTTGCCCACGGCTAGTGAGCCAATCTCATCCTCTAAGCCCAATGCTATGGCCGCATTTTGAGTACCCCAGCGAATTGCTTTTGCGGGTGTAATATCTAATCCCATACGATTGCCCGCACTCATAGCCTTAGCAATTTCTTGGTTGAGTCGCTGTACCTGAATGGGATCATCCGAGTGAATGACAGCGCAGCCTTGCGCATAGTCTACCAATGCAATATTTTCTCGTACCATATCAAAGGCTTCTTGTTTGAAGCCCCACCAGTCAGCCCACATTACACCGCAAATTCCTTCCTTGGCTAATAGGGGTGCGGCCTTGTATGCCTCAACTGCATGATGAAAAGCCGCTATCTCGTAGCCGAACTCTTTTGACATATCAATCATTTGTGCCATCTCATCGGCTTTATAACAATGATTATGGATACGAATATCGCCTTCTAAAACACCGGATAGGGTCTCAAGTCTTAGGTTGCGAGTAGGCGTATTTGAAAGAGAGCGATTTCCAGAGTCCGCTATATATTCATCCCACGATTTTTTGTATTCAGCAGCTTGAATCCAGGCTTTTCGATAGCCGGCCATATTTCCCATGCGCGTTGAGGGCAGGGTATTACGGCTCCCATAAACCCGTTTGGGGTTCTCACCACAGGCCATTTTAAGGCTATAGGGGGCACCGGGAAATTTCATTCCCTGAACAGTTANCGACGGAATATTTTTAAGTGTCACACCTCTACCACCGATCAAGTTCCCCGATCCGGGTAAGATTTGTAGNGTGGTTACACCACCGGCCAAGGCTTTCTCAAATTGAGGATCTCCGGGCCAAACCGAGTGCTCGGCCCATACCTCCGCAGTGACAGGTGAGGTCATTTCATTTCCGTCAGAATGATTTGACGTACTTGGTGCAGAATAGACGCCCATATGAGAATGGACATCGATTATGCCAGGGGTAACCCATCGTCCGTTTGCTTGAATCTGATCTATATTGAGCCCTAGCGTTAGATCACTTCCCATTGCAGTAATTTTGCCATTCTCAATCAACAAGTCTGCATCATTTAGTTCTTTACCATCACCGGTTAAAATATTTGCGTTAACAATCGCAAATGCAGCGTGAGCCGGCAACAAATAGGTTGATGGATAGGGGTCTTTGTTTGGTCGAGTCACGTTAACTGATGATCCAGTATTCTCATTGCAAGCTCCAACCAAGAGCAAGGATATTGCGACTAAGATTCTAAAAATAAGGAGTTTCATGCGTCACCTTTTTAATACACATTTGTCTAAGGATAATAGTCTAGGCATTGTCATTCTCGCAATGAATCTTTGCTTGCAGACACCCTTATGAACTTTGCTGATAGCACTTTATCGAGCTTACATTACCACTAGTTTAGTGCTTAAGTACTAACTCTTTTACTTTATATTCTTTCAGAACGCACAGGCCTAGAATAACCTCACATTCGGGGAACGTTGCAATTCGAATGATTCCATCAAAGATAATGGGCCAACAAGGATGTTGGCGGCTGTGGAAATGGCCAGTTTTTGATTTTAGTAAAGTNGCAGGATTTACGGATTGCACTCAGGAAAACATCATCATGGAAGATGATTTAAAAGAATAATCGATAGATATAAAGATTCGATTTTCCTGATTCCCTGTCTCCTTCTAGTGAATAAGCCAGTTGGAGTTTTAATCCTCTCTCATATAACTTCCAATTATCAGTCGTTCAAAAAGCTGTTATTTAAGTATTGAAAATCCTTAGCACTGCATTAGCCGATGTCTAGTGAGCCAATTCTGTTCTGCTAAAACGTCGGGTATGAGTCAATGGTCCACCACATAAAAGCAAAAGAGCACTATAAATTACTCGTACTTAGCATTCGCACGACATGTAGAGATGGTTTTAAGCGGCTTGTAAAGCTCAACAATTCAACTTGTTGCTAGATATGAGATTAATTGTATGACATCAGGTCTTTGAAATCTGCAGTGTTTTGGCTGAACCACCTTCTCTGTAGGGTCCAACCTGAATTATCCAATCGTTTTCCTTGCGACTAAAAGGCACATTGCCTTGTCCTAAGANTTTTACGGTCTTCGGCTCAAATCCAAGATCTTCTAATACAATCTCACCACCATGATCTCCAACTATGATTACGTATAGATTATTATTATCCTGCGTGAAGCGGAGCCGACCGCCTGAGGGAAGGTCATAACCGAATCGCTCCCAAGGTCGAGTCGCATAGATTGCATTGCCATTCACCTGAAGCCAAGCACCGAGTTCTTTTAGCGGCTTTTGTTGCATGGATGGAATATGTCCAAAACTATCTGGCCCCACATTTATCAAGATGTTCCCATTTTTGGAAACAGTATCAATCAAAAAACTGATTAGCTCATCGCCATTCAACATATCTTCTTCGGTTTCTAGATGGTTATACGCGAATGACCCACCCAACCCCCTGGTTGACTCCCAAATGTATGGCTGCACCTGCTCTAGGGAGGTATATTCGCTGGTTTTATATCCATAGTGATCCCAACCATCAACCTCAGCACCGGAGTCAATAGAGAGCCAGTTTAGAATTTTCAATATATGCATTCCCCAAGGAAGGTTTGCTATTCGGGACTGCTTATCAAATGCACTCCATCTATCATTTACCACACCCTGTGGTACCGCTTCAAAATAGTGTTCAAGAGCAATATCTAACTGACCTGAACTTGGATAACCAATATCAGCCCAAAGAACGTCTGGCTTATAACGGTCTACAATTTCTAGGATATGCTCGTAGACATAGTTTCCATACTCTTTACCTAGAGGCGCAGATTTGATAAATCTAGAATAATCATCACCCTCTTTGGGAAGGCTGAAAGTCCAGTCTAGTCCAGTTGAGTAGTAGGTGCCAAAACGCATCCCTTTGGCACGAACCGCAATTGCAAGCTCCCCTACTAGGTCACGCTGGGAGCCCCAGGCATCCTTATTTGGATTTTCAACCTCACTAGGCCACAAAGTATAGCCATCATGGTGCTTAGTAACGAGGACGACATATTTTGCCCCAAACGACGCGAACAGTTCTGCCCACTTTTCGGGATCCCAGTCTTTGATGTTGTCCTCAAACATCGGCTGAAATGCATCATAGGGAAAGTCGGCACCATACTTCTCGTCGTGCCAACGGCGTGTATCTCCCTCTGGATATTGTAATGAAAATTGATACCACTCGGAGTAGGGGATCTCTCTATCTTTCCCCCACCCTCCTGTCTGATCAAGTTCCCCTTGCGCATAAGGTCGGCCAGAGGCAAATGCTGGTACAGAGGGTAACCCCCAATGAATGAATATTCCCAGCTTTGCCTCATCAAACCACTCTGGAATCTGGGTAGACCGCTCTTTCATTGAGACATCATCTTGAGCACTAATCGAAGTCGCCGAAAATACACAAAAGAAAATCGCTCCAGGCAGCAGTGTGCNAGGCAAAGAAAACNGCAAAAAATGAGCAACTCTACTCACAGAAATATTTCTCAATAACCATCNAATGCAAATCCGATTTCTACCCTTCAGCAGNGTCTTCAGCTGCACGTTTTGCAACCAAAAAATATACAACTGCATGATTTAAGGTCTGTCATTATCNACTCCTAGCGATTAAGAGTTAGAGAGTTACCATAACTTAAAATCGAAACCACTCATCTAAACAATATTCGCGTATTGATTCTGAGACCATATCCTAAAGCATCACTGCACATATATCTAAGTAATACCACGATGTATAGTCGTCAAGGGCTGTGTGTAAGTAAAATCTTTTTCCAAGTCATACTACAAAACAATAACACAATATTTACAGTTATATTAGAGAGTGACAGTCTAATGAATCGACACAAAGCAAAGCACATCATGAAGATTAAATTTGCGCCACGAAAGATGCATAGCGCCAAGCAGGAGAGATTATCAAAATGGGCGATGGGATATAAAGGCAAAATTCCTTTGGATTGGACTCGTCCTACCTATCTTAGACGCAAAGAGGAACGCGAAAAACTACGCTTGTAAAAAGCTGCTGAGGCGGGAGCTAAAGAGGCATACAGGCGGGCTAGGAACGTCCTGTGTTGCAGGTAGACTAGGGTGTGTTTTTGGTCGCCGTGGTCACAGAAACCAATGGAATTCTCTTAGTCAGAGCCGAATGCGATGATTTCAAATAATGAAACTGGCGAAATAAGCGAAATGGTGTAAACTGCGCACCCGAAGCTAGATTAAAGAAGAAAAGGTTTATCTTCTTTGAAGAAAGGTTTGGCTTCATTTGGGATTAAAGTTTCTGGTAAAGTTCTGGTAAAACAGATATTCGGTTAGTGAAACGCAATGGTCGCATAGCTCAGCTGGTAGAGCGCCGTCATGACATGGCGGATGTCGTTGGTTCAAGCCCAACTGTGACCACCAATCCTATTTCTCCCAATAATCAGTCGTTCAACAGGGGCCGAATTTTATGATATTTTTGCTAGCGTCCCTTAATGTCGACCATGATGTTTAGCCCTCAAAAGTGATTACGCACCTACATCCGATTTACGTTAACAACACAAAGCGTGCGGTATTTAATGGCTCCCTCCAGGGTTTTAAAAATGCGTTAGTCAGGATGGATATTGAGTTCGAAAATTTGGTTAAGCCACTATTTGGTGCAGGTCTTATTGGAACAGAGATAGAGCTTATATACCTTTCCCCTAGAGGGTGTCTAGTGGGCAAAAGTGATGAAAAACATATTGATCCAATAGGTATCTATCTATCGATACCAGACTATATTTCTGCTCCAGATATGCCATTTGTGCCGCCGCATTTCACCGAAGACGAACTGTAGCAATTGTGAAATCTCGTCTTCTAAAGACCATAACTTCAATGTCTCGTTGAAATATCGCTTAGCATCAGCGACCGCCAGATCCGTTGTTACCTGGGGTGGCACAATCCAGCGCAATCTTTCACTCTCACTACTCAATAGTAACGGGGCATTTGAGTCTGACGATTAGCCGTCTGCAGCGCTTGTTCAGCTAAGATGCAGATTCCATCTAAACTAACTTTTCCCCTCTAGAACACGTTGGCTTTANAAAGAACTCATTAAGGTTGGTTTGTTGGATGTAACCGCTGGGTTTGTCATGGAAGAGATTAAGTGCACCACGGCCTTGCCACTCTAAAAATCATGTTCTCGAGGCCTAAGATATAAATCCGAACTGGTGTGGCGAGTGGCCAGAGTGAGGATTTCGTGTGGCTTTATCCTCTCATGGCTTTAGTAGCAGCAATAAATATGTTCTTGATCCGTTCTTCGTCAGCATGATGATAATGGGTAACCTTCCAGATGCCATTGACCATCACATCTTTGATTAAAGACTGACTTGTGCCGAAAATAAGCACATCTAAAATAGAGTCTGGGGCAATATTGGCAAGATCTACAGAATTATCGTCCAAAACAATAAGGTCAGCTCGGCATCCTAGTTTGAGTGCACCCGTTTTTCGTCCAATAGCGCGACCTCCACCATTAAGGCAGTGACCATAAAGATTAGTGCCCGTGTGTAACTCGGTATTATCTGAAGAAACATTGCGGGTGCGAGTGATTAGGCGCTGACCATATTCTAGCCAGCGCAACTCTTCCATGGGGTTGGTGCAAGTATTGCCATCAGAGCCAATCGCAAACTGACCTCCCTGATCTAGATACTCGCGCAGTGGAAACAGCCCATCACCAAGATTGGCTTCAGTGGTGGGACAAATGCCGACGGTCGCCCCAGATCGAGCTAACGCTTTTGTTTCTTGCGGCGTCATGTGTGTTGCATGAATGAGACACCACTGCTTGTCGACCGCATGATTCTCTAATAACCACTCTACGGGTCTTTTACCCAGCGATGCTATCGCGTGTTCCACTTCTCGTGTCTGTTCTGCAATATGCACATGAATGGGGCAGACTGAACTGTTGTTAGCAAAATGGTTAATCACCTCACTCATAGGCTCTGTCGGAACGGCACGCAGACTATGCAAGGCTATTCCCACATTGTGCTGAGATTCATCAGCACAATACTGGGCTGCATCATTATGAATATCGATATAACGTGCTACGGAGTTACCAAAGCGCTTTTGTTCCTCGAGTAGGGGTTGGCCATCAAATCCCGCAGTCATGTATAGAACAGGTAGTAGGGTCAAATTTATACCAGTAATATTAGCGGCATTAATGATCGACTGCGACAGTTGGCTTGCGCAAGAGTAGGGCTGCCCATTGGGCTGGTGATGCACATAATGAAATTCAGCAACACTGGTGTAACCCTGTTTAATCATTTCCAAGTAGAGATAGCTGGCAATAGCTTGAAGGTCTTCAGGTGATACTAAATTGGCAAACCGATACATGGTCTTGCGCCATGACCAAAATGTGTCTGTTGGGGAGTTTTGATATTCGGTGAGACCTGCCATAGCGCGCTGAAAAGAGTGACTGTGGCAGTTCACCAGGCCCGGAATAACAGTGCCCAGCCTTTGGTCACCTCGCTCAGCACAAACACCTTTCTCTAGCCCTGCAATAAAGCCCATGTCATCCACGCTTAGCCGGACATTAGTTGTCCAGCCATCACTTAAAAATGCGTTATTAATAAAATAAGTCTGCTGTGGCATAAATAAAGTCTGACCTTAATATTGCTTGTTGGTTACCCGACTTGATAATATAACGGAAGCCTGTATAGACAGGAAACCTATTTTTTGTTGTTTGGGCGACTATCCATGATCAACGTAGATAATTCCATTGCTCCGCTTTATCAAAAAGTG
>JGI24540J26637_10000414_pt1 | contig 17652 bp, 11 predicted proteins | sample NorSeaMetagenome_FD_26637 | JGI IMG/M metagenome (IMG submission 26637)
AAGGGCTTAACTTTTATTGTTGCGGTCTGGACGGGACTCGAACCCGCGACCCCATGCGTGACAGGCATGTATTCTAACCAGCTGAACTACCAGACCGTTCTTTAAAAGAGATGCAAACTTAAAAGAATTTTTAGTATCTCAAAACATTTTTTGTCTTTTAAGTAGATAAGATGAAATAATTTGATCATAACCAGTATTAATATCTACTTCGATTAAATCTATTTTAAATTGTAAGCACTTTAACCTTAGTTCATCAAGATGATTTTTGATTTTTTTTGAATACTGTTCTTTATATTGAGATGGGTTCATTTTAATAGTATCTCCGGTTTCAACATCAATAAAATTATAAGGTTTATTATCAAAATCTAAATTAAGCTCCTTATCAACATCTGTAAGGTGAAATAGTATAACTTCATGTTTTTTATGCTTAAGATGCTTAAAGGCATCAAAAACAACGTCTAAATCGCTTTCATTGGAGATCATGTCAGTAAATAATATAACTAAAGATCGTTGATTAATTCTTTCTGCTATTTGATGTAATGCAGATACAGTAGAACTAGTTCTTTGAGTTAATTTTGCATCTATAGATAAAATATTTTCTAACTCATGATAAAGTAGTTGATGATGTCGTGTTGATGTTTTAGCTAAGATATGATTTTCAATATCATTAGAAAAAGTACTTAATCCAACTGCATCCCTTTGTTTTTTTAATAAATTTATTAGTACACCAGTGGCATAAACACTAAATAAAACTTTATTGGGTTTGTCTAATGTTAAAGAGTTGAAATTGGGATAATACATAGATGAAGATGTATCTATAATTATCTGACATCTTAAATTAGTTTCTTCCTCAAATCTTTTGACGAATAATTTATCTGATCTAGCAAATAGTTTCCAATCAATATGGCGAGTACTTTCTCCGTTATTATATAATCTATGTTCTGCAAATTCTACAGAAAAACCATGATATGGGCTTTTGTGCTTGCCTGTAATAAAACCTTCAACTACTTGCTTTGCAAAAAACTCAATGCTATGAGAAAGTTTAATTTGATCTATGTTTTCCATAAAAAAAAGGGCATATAGCCCTTATTAAAATTACTAGAAAAAGATTACATATATGCTTGTAACTTCTCTAAAATTTGAGATTTTGGGACGGCACCAACTAATTTATCAACTACCTCACCATTTTTAAAAACAAGTAAAGTAGGAATATTTCTTACACCATATTTAACTGGAGTATCAGAATTACTATCAACATCAACTTTACCTATTACAGCTTGACCCTCTAACTCAGTATGTAACTCATCTACAATTGGACCAATAGTTCTACACGGACCACACCATGTTGCCCAAAAATCAACTAAAACTGGTTTATCTGAATCTAATACTACTTCTTGAAAATTTTTATCTGTAATCTCTAATGCCATTTTTTTTAATTTAATTTATTTACAAATCTATGAATTTATTTTAATCAATTTATAGATAATGTTATCTCTTGTAAACTATTTATTTCTTTAATAAAATCTTTATTAATATCTACCTTTAATTTTCTTGATAATAAATCCACATCATAATTTTTTTCTGAATCAATAACACTTAAAATCAAAGAGTGTTTTCCCTTATTCTTTTTAATAATATTTACAGTTTTATCAACTATTATTTCAGATATATTATTTAAATCAATTCTTAAAATAACATCTCTTACCTCATTATCAATAACTTCTGAAAGCAAACTCATATTATTAATCTTAAATTCTAAATCATCATTATAGAATTTCTTTTTAACTCTACCGCTTAAATGAAGTAGCCAAGAAGGTTCAAGAAATGATTTAAATTTAATATAATCATCACCAAAAATGAAAAATTTAAAAGAACCATGATAATCCTCTAAATGTAGTACTCCAAACTTTTTTCCTTTTTGAGTTTCTTTATGTTCGACATCAATAACTACTCCAGAAAAATGCATTTCTTTACTTGCAACTTTATCTAAATCTGATAATAAAGATAAATTAGCATTACAAAAATTTTTAATCTCAAGTTGATAATCATCAAGTGGATGTCCTGAGAGATAAATCCCTACTACTTCTTTTTCTTTTGATAATAAATCCATAGTTGACCATTCATCACAATCTATTAAATCTGGTGCTTTTACCAAAGAATCAATACTATTGCCAAACATATCAAATTGATTTGAATTTTTGTCATCTTGAATTTTGTTGCCAAATTTTATCATTTTCTCAATATAACTTTGCTCATTCACTTTAGCAAAATATTTTGATCTCTTAATCTCAAATGAGTCAAAACCTCCAGAATAAGCAAGACTCTCTAAAGTTCTTTTATTAGCTGATCTAAGATCTACTCTTGAAACAAAGTCTTCAAAACTCGCATAATTACCGTTTTCTTTTCTTTCATTAACTATTGCATTTACAGCCCCTTCACCAACTCCTTTAATAGCTCCTAATCCAAACCTAACCTCTCCTTCTTTATTTACCGCAAATTTAAAAAAGCTCTCATTAACATCAGGACCTAATACTTTAACACCCATTGCTTTACATTCCTCCATATAAAGTGTTATATCCTTTATATCTTTCATGTGATTAGTAAGAATTGCTGCCATTAACTCTGCAGGATAATGAGCTTTTAAATAAGCTGTTTGATAAGCAATAAAAGCATAGCAAGTAGAATGAGATTTATTAAATGCATAAGAAGCAAACGCCTCCCAATCTGTCCATATTTTTTCAACAACTTTGATATCAAATCCATTTGCACTACAACCCTCAAAAAACTTTGGCTTTAATTTATCTAGAACAGATTTGATTTTCTTCCCCATACCCTTTCTAAGCATATCAGCATCACCCTTAGAAAAACCAGCTAAACTTTGGGAGAGAAGCATTACTTGCTCTTGATATACTGTAATACCATAAGTATTTGACAGAAAACTTTCCATTTCTGGCAAATCGTATTCAATTTCTTCCTCACCATGCTTTCGTTTAATAAAATTCGGAATATACTCCATTGGTCCAGGTCTATATAGAGCATTCATTGCAATTAAGTCATCAAACTTATCAGGCTTTAATTGTTTTAAATGAGCCCTCATTCCATCAGAAGAAAACTGAAAAATACCTTTAGTTTTTCCACTTTTAAAAATGTCGTAAGTTTTTTCATCTTCAAGTGGGATTTTATCAATATCTAAATCTACCTGATGAATATGTTTAATAATTTTTACACAATCTTTAATAATAGTCAAGTTTCTTAAACCTAAGAAATCCATTTTCAATAAGCCAGCATCCTCAACAACACTATTGTCAAATTGTGTTACCATTAATTCTGCATCTTTTGAATTTGTAACTGGTATAAGATCCATTAATGGTTCAGGAGTAATAATAACTCCACAAGCGTGTGTTCCAACATTTCTAATAGAGCCCTCTAATTTTCTGGCATTATTAATTGTTTTTGCAACTAGATCATCTCCTTTAGATAGTTCAATAAGCTTTTTGGCATTAGCTAACTGATCTTTTTTAACATTCTTTTTTAATTCCTTATCTGAATAGTTGAAAATTTTCGATAGAGACATCAAATCTGGAACTAACTTAGCTGTTTTATCAGCTTCAAATAAAGGTAAATCTAAGACTCGAGCTGTATCTCTTATTGCTGATTTTGCAGCCATTGTTCCATATGTTATAATTTGTGCAACATTGTTTTTACCATATTTATTAACTACCCAGTCAATAACACGATTTCTTCCTTCATCATCAAAATCTATATCAATATCAGGTAAAGATATCCGTTCAGGATTAAGAAATCTCTCAAAAAGTAGATCATATTTTATAGGATCAATATTTGTAATCTTAGTACAGTATGCAACTACAGAACCCGCTGCAGAACCTCTACCAGGACCAACAGAAACATTCATTTTTCTTGCTTGAGCAATAAAATCTTGNACAATTAAAAAATAACCAGGATANCCAGATTTCTCTATTGTTGCAAGCTCAAAATCTATTCTTTCTTTAATTTCATCACTAATCTCTACATATCTCTCTTTTGCCCCCTCGTAGGTTAAATATTTTAAATATTTATTTTCACCTCTTTTGCCACCATCATTTTTATCCTGATCATCTTGAAATTCATTAGGAATATCAAATGCTGGCAGTAATACATCTCTAGATAATTCATATGGCTCAATTTTATCTACAAGAGCCTGAATATTATCTATAGAGTCTGGAATATCTGAAAACAACTTATGCATCTCCATAGAGGATTTAAAATAAAATTCATTATTTAAAAATCCATATCTAAAACCTCTACCCTTACCAATTGGGGTAGATTGTTGTTCACCATCCTTAACACAAAGTAGAATATCATGAGAATATGAATCTTCCTTATTAATATAATATACATTATTTGAAGCTAATATGTTAACATCATACTTTTTAGCAAGAGTAATAAGTATTTTATTGACATGATCCTCTTCTTCTAAACCATGTCTATTTATTTCAACATAAAAATTATCACCAAAATTATCAACCCACCACTTAAACTCATCTTCAGCTTGTGACTCTCCAACATTTAAAATTAAATTTGAAATACTTCCATATAGACTACCACTTAAAACAATTAAGCCTTCCTTATATTTTAATATTAAATCCTTATCTACTCTAGGAACATAATAAAATCCTTCAACATATGCTAACGAACTTAATTTTGCTAAATTATGGTAACCAGTTTTGTTTTTTGCTAAGAATGGAATCTGAGCACCATAATCCTTTATAGATTTATCTAAATGATTTGCACAAACATTAAGCTCACATCCTAATATTGGCTTTAATTTAAGCTTCTTATCTTCAGAAAAAGAACTATTAATAGGATGTTTAAAAACAGAATCAACAAACTTAAATGAGCCAAACATATTTGCATGATCTGTTAAACCAATTGCAGGCATATTCATCTCAACAGCTTTATTAATTAAAGAATTTACATCTCCAGTAGCTTGTAATACAGAATATTGTGAATGAACATGTAAGTGAGAAAATTTTGAATCAAAAGAATCAGTTTTAATTTCATCTTTAATCACCTCTTCTATTAAATCACTTTTAACTTCTTTAATATTATCATCACTTTTATATGGTTGGATATTAAGACCAATTAATTGAATGGTTGATTTATTATTCTTCTCAAATTCTTGAAAATCCTCAACTTCCATTCCAACTTTATCATAAGGAATTACTTTGATTCTAATCAATTCAAGAAAACATCTTGTGGTGGCCTCTACATCAGCAGAAGCATTATGAGCCTCAGCAAAAGATTCATTAAATAGTTTTTTGTATAATTCTGATAAGTTAGGCCATTTAAACTTACCTCCTCTNCCTCCANGCAACTGACAAAATTCAGTAGATTCATTTTTAGTATCAATAGAATATTTATCTATTAATATGTTGTCCATACTATGTCTTAAAAACTCACATCCAACTATACTATTATCAAAACTAATATTATGACCAATAATATATTGCGCCTTAGATAAATCTTCAATAAAAAAACTTAAAACATCTTTTATAGAAACTCCTTCTTTATTAGCTTTTTGAGTAGAAATACCATGTATTTTTTCTGCATTGTAAGGAATAGTAAAACCCTCAGGTTTTACTATATAATTTTTGACCTCTATTAAATCACCTTTAACATCATGAATTTGCCATGCTAATTGAACTAATCGAGGCCAATTATTAAAATCAGTTAATGGAGCTTTCCAATTAATAGGAAGACCAGTAGTTTCGGTATCAAATACTAAATACATCTAAAGCAATTTAGATTGGTTATACATCTTGTAAATTTAGAAAAAAGAAAAAATTAGGCTTTTGAAAAAAACTTTACTTTCTAAGAAGTTAATAACTTTTAATACTATAAAAAACCTACACTTTTCATCCACTCATCATTATAGACTTTAGCTATATACCTAGAGCCATGGTCATGAAGTAAAACGACAACAACGTCATTATCAGATAATTTATCTTTAAGTTGGGTTAAACCAGCAATAGCACTACCACATGAATAACCACAAAAAAGACCTTCCTCTTTTGCAAGTTTTCGGGTAAATATAGCACCATCTTTATCAGTAACTTTTTCAAAATGATCAATTAGATCAAAATCAACATTCTTTGGTAGTATATCTTCACCGATACCCTCAGTAATATATGAGTATATTTCATTTTCATCAAAAATACCAGTTTCATGATATTTTTTAAAGACAGATCCATATGTATCAACTCCCCAAATTTTAATATCTGGATTCTTTTCCTTTAAATATTTACCTACTCCTGATATAGTTCCTCCTGTACCAACACCAACAATAAAATGCGTAATCTTTCCATCTGTTTGTTTCCATATCTCAGGACCAGTAGTCTCATAATGTGCTAATCTGTTAGACAAATTAGAATATTGATCTGGATAATAAGAATTTTCAATCTCCTTATGAAGTCTTTGAGCTACAGAATAGTATGATTCTGGATGATCAGGAGCTACATTAGTTGGGCAAACATGAACAATAGCACCCATAGCTTGAAGAATATCTACCTTCTCCTTGGATTGCTTATCTGACATAGTACAAATTAGCTTATATCCTTTTTGAATGCATGCTAAAGCAAGACCCATACCAGTATTTCCAGAAGTAGCTTCAATTATTGTTCCTCCCGGTTTTATTAAACCATTTGCCTCTGCATCTTCTACCATTTTAACAGCCATTCTATCTTTAGTAGAATGACCAGGGTTAAAACTTTCTACTTTAGCTAATATTAAAGCTTTAGATTCTATAACTTTATCAATCTTCACTAAAGGGGTATTCCCAATTGTTTCAACTATATTNTTGTAATAATCCATGTATTTTTTATTNAATAGCAAATGTAAAACAACTATTCAAACCTAATAGATTTAACAGGAGATATTTTAGTAATTATAACAGAAGGGATAATCAAAACCAAATAGCATATAATTACCGTCCCAATATTAATCATCAGAATAGAAGATATATTAATACTAACAGGAACAAAACTCATAAAATAGATTGTTTCATCCAAAGATATTATATTAAAATATTTTTGCAGAAAAGCAAAACCAAGCGCAAAAGTATTACCCCAAAAAAGTCCATTTAGAATTAAGTAAATAGAATTATATAAGAATATCTTTCTAATACCCCAATTACTAGATCCAATTGCTTTTAAAATACCAATAAATTTACTCTTTTCTAAAATAACAATAAGTAATGATGTAATCATATTTACTGAGCCTACTATTAACATTAATATTATAATAATTATAACATTAAAATCTTGTAAAGCAAGCCAATCAAATATCTGAGGATTAGTCTCTTTAATACTTTGAGCTTTTAGATCATATCTTATAAGATCATCTATTACTTCAGTGTTTTCTTCTAAATCATCAAAATTTTTAATTGCAATTTCATAACCACCAATTTGATTATAATATGAATTATTAAGCTTCTGAATATTTTTTATATCTCCAAGAATAATAAGATCATCAAAATCAGAAAGTCCAGTTTTGTATATACCAGAAACTATAAACTTACGCACTCTTGAAGGTTGTTGTATAAAATACATAACCAAACCATCTCCAACCTTCACATGCATTTTATTAGAAATACTTTCAGAGATTAGTATACTATTGTTTATTTCACCTAATGAATCATTAACTGAAAATACTTTACCTTCAATAAGGTTTTCACTAAAAAAATCCCAGTTAAAATCATCACCTACTCCCTTTAAAACAACACCTAAAATCTCATCATTATTTTTAATAATACCAGCCTTTGTAGAGAATACTTGAATGTTTTTCACAAAGCTATTAGCCTGTATTTCTGAATACATTTTAAAATCAAAATCAATCGGATCATTTTCATAAGACTGATTATTATTAAATTTTGATATTTTTATATGTGATCCAAAACCTATAACTTTTTTAGTAATCTCACTCTTAAATCCTGACAATATAATAACTGACAAAAGCATTACAGCTACAGAAAGTGCAATTGCTAAAATTGCTATACGAATAATAGGTCGTGTGTAATTATTATTGTTTTCTTTTGTATTATATAATCGCTTAGCAATAAATAAAGAGGTATTCATAGTGGCTAAAGTAAAACAAAATATTATCATACTCATGATCATTTCTAGTTTTGGAGCAAATGCTCAAGAACTAGTTTTGGGTGCACAAAGAATAGATAATATTCTTCAACACTTATCAAATAAAAATATAGCTATAGTTGGAAATCAAACTTCAATGATTAATCAAACCCATTTAGTTGATACTCTACTTAATCTTCAACAAAGCATCAAGAAAGTTTTCTCTCCAGAGCATGGCTTTAGAGGAAAGAAAGATGCTGGTGCTCATATAAATGATGAAATTGATAAAAAAACAGGCCTATCAATCATATCTCTTCACGGAAAAAATAAAAAACCCACAAAAGAATTATTAAAAGACATTGATATAATCGTTTTTGATATTCAAGATGTGGGTGCAAGATTCTACACATATATATCCACTCTACATTTAGTTTTAGAAGCAGCATCTGAAGAAAATATAAAAGTTTTAGTTCTTGACAGACCAAATCCTAATGGACATTATATCGATGGACCAATACTTAAAAAGGAATATGAATCATTTATTGGAAAGCATCCTATTCCTATTGTTCATGGCATGACTATTGGAGAATATGCAAAAATGATAATTGGAGAAANGTGGATTGATAAAAAATGTGATTTAGTTATAATTAAAATGCTAAATTACNACAGACAAAAAATCTATAATCTTCCTATTAAACCTTCACCAAATTTACCAAACAAGAGGTCAATAAACTTATACCCCTCATTATGTCTATTTGAAAGAACAACAGTTAGTATTGGAAGAGGTACAGATTTCCCTTTTCAACATTTTGGAGCTCCATTTATTAAAAGCAATTATTCCTTTACTCCAAAGAGTGGAGATGGAAGCAAGTACCCAAAACATGAAAACACAAGATGTTTTGGAAAAGATTTAAGGTTTCAAAAAAATATTCTTAATTCTTTAAATATAGATTGGCTAATTGAATGTTATAATGAAAGTCCAAATAAGGAAGAGTTCTTTACACTAAACTTTGATAAGTTAGCAGGAACAGACAAGCTACGAAAACAGATTATTGCTGGATTAACATCAAAAGATATCAAAAAATCATGGCAAGAAGGATTAACTAATTTTAAAGATATTAGAGAGAAATATCTGATCTATAAATAATCTACACTTCTTTTTTTAAATCCTCTATAATATCATAAACTGCTGGACATATCTCAATATTCTTTTGAGTAATTTCTAGTAGCTGGTGTTGCTTAATTCTATCAGTATGAGGATACTCTCTGCATGCTTTTGGTCTAACATCATAAATTGAGCAAGAATTATCATTTAGTAAAAATTCACAAGGAACTTTTTTAAGAACATAATCACTATCTTCATCAACTTTTAAATATTTATGAGTAAAATCTGATGGCTTAATCTTCAAATACTTAGAAATCCTTGTAATATCCTTATCAGTAAATAGAGGTCCTGTTGTTTTACAACAGTTTGCACATTCTAAACAATCAGTACAAGAAAAAACCTTATCATGAATTTTATGAATTGATTGATCAAGTTTTTTAGAATTAATTGTTTTTAATCGTCTAAAAAACTTAGTGTTTTCTTTCCTTTTTAATTTTGCCTTTAACTTTAGATTTTCTAAATCCATTAATTATTACGTCCCGGATATACTTTCAAAGCTTCATCAAGACATTTAATTGCTTTTTTTAGTGACTCTTGATTTAGAACATAGGCAATTCTTACCTGATTAAACCCTTCACCTTTGGTGGAATAAAACCCCTCAGCAGGAGCAACCATTAATGTCTCACCATTAAAATCAAAATCTTCAAGCAGCCATTGTGCAAATTTATCAGCGTTATCAACTGGTAATTGGGCAATAGCATAGAAAGCTCCTTTAGGTTTTGGACAGATAACACCTTCTATCTTATTAAGACCTTCAACAAGTAAATCTCTTCTGGAAACATATTCATTAATTACGTCCTCAAAATAAGATTTTGGAGTTAATAAAGCAGCCTCACCAGCGATCTGTCCAAATGTTGGAGGAGAAAGTCTTGCTTGGGCAAATTTTAAAGCTGTCTTAATTATTTCTGGATTTTTTGAAACTATACAGCCTACTCTAATTCCACACATACTATAACGCTTAGATGTAGAATCAATTACTATAGCATTATTATCTAATCCTTCAATACTTAGCACTGAAAGATGTTTATGTCCATCATATGCAAACTCTCTGTAAACTTCATCAGCAAATAAAAATAGGTCATACTTAATAACGATATCTCTTAAAGTCTCTAATTCTTCTTTTGAATATAAATATCCAGTTGGGTTACCAGGATTACAGATTAAAATAGCCTTAGTTTTGGGAGTTATTAGCTTTATAAACTCCTCAATTGGAGGTAAAGCAAATCCATCATCAATTGAAGTAGAAATAGGTTTTACAGTTACACCTGAGGATGTTGAAAATCCATTATAATTAGCATAGAAAGGCTCTGGAATAATTACCTCATCTCCAGCATCTAAACAACTATTTAAAGCAAAAAGCAAAGCCTCAGAACCACCAGTAGTAATCATTAAATCGTTATGATCAACATTAATATCTAAAGACTGGTAATATAACGCTAATCCTTTACGATAACTTTCAAAGCCTGCAGAATGACTNTACTCTACAACATTCTTATCAAAGTTCTTAACAGCATCTAATGCAACTTGTGGTGTTTGAATATCAGGTTGACCTATATTAAGGTGATAAACTTTTTTTCCATCTTTCTTTGCCTTTTCAGCAAAAGGAACCAATTTCCTAATTGGTGATTCTGGCATACTTAAGCCCTTGTTAGATATTTTTGGCATAATAANTTATTTAAAAAAACACCTCCTTTAAAGGGAGGTGTAAATACTATAATATTTTTATTTAAAACTATTTTTTCTCTAATGGAGAGCCATCATTCTTTTTAATAGGCATAGCTCCTTCTTCCTTAGCTGGAGGATTAACCTCTCCTTTAATAGTTAATATTACTGGTCTTTTATCTGCATTAGTTGTTAGGGTAATTGTTTTAGTAAATTTCCCAACTCTATTTGTAGCATATTTAACACCTATAGTTCCTTTTTCACCAGCATTCCATGTTGATGAACCATCTTCTTTTCTCCAAGAGGGAACAGTACACCCACAACTACCTTTTGCATTCTTAATTATAAGTGGATCTGATCCTGTATTTGTAAATACAAACTCACGTTTACCATCAGAATTATGCTCGATAACACCATAATCTACAACCTTTGATTCAAATTCAATTACTGCATTAACTGCATCTTCTTGTGAAGATTCTACACTAACAGGTTTTACTTTATTAGGAGTATTTTGAGCATTTACAATTATAATTGATGATGCTAGTACAAGAGATAAAATTATTTTTTTCATTACTTTTTATAAATTTAATTTTTTACTGATATCTTAACGTCAAAACTACTAAAATATTTCCTTTAATCAAATTAATTATTTAGAAGNATAGATTTTGTAAATTTGGCCTTTTACTAAAGAAAAATTAATGTCTATCCCAAAAATATACCTTGCTAGCAAAATAGAAAAAAAATGGTATAACCATTGGCTTAAAAAAGGATATTTCCATTCAGAACCTGATAAAAGAACTCCATATACTATTGTTATACCTCCCCCTAATGTAACCGGAGTTTTACATATGGGTCATATGCTTAATAATACAATTCAAGATGTTATTATTAGAAAAGCTAGGATGCAAGGATTTAATACTTGCTGGGTACCTGGAACAGACCATGCCTCAATTGCAACTGAAGCAAAAGTTTTAAAAAAACTCTCTGACGAAGGGATTANTAAGGATAATATTTCTCGAGAAGAATTCATGGATCATGCTTATGCNTGGAAGGAAAANCATGGTGGCATAATCTTAGAACAACTTAAAAAATTAGGAGCATCGTGTGATTGGGATAGAACAAAATTTACCATGGATAAGGACATGAATGAATCTGTAATTAAGGTTTTTATTGATTTATTTAATAAAGGTTTAATTTATAGAGGTGTAAGAATGGTTAATTGGGATCCATCTGCCCAGACTGCTATTTCTGATGAAGAAGTAATTCACAAGGAAGTTAATTCTAAACTATATCACATATCATATAATATTAAAGGAAGTGATGAGAAAATAACAATAGCTACAACAAGACCTGAAACTATTCTTGGGGATACTGCAATTTGTGTTAACCCATTAGATAAAAGATATACGCATCTTAAGAATAAATCTGCGATAGTTCCACTCATTAATAGGGAGATTCCAATTATTTATGATGAATATGTTGATATTGAATTTGGTACTGGTGCTCTGAAGGTAACTCCAGCACATGATATTAATGACTATAACTTAGGTGATAAGCATAATTTAGAGACTATAGATATACTTAATAATGATGGAACTTTAAATGAAAACGCTAAACTATATGTTGGTATTGATAGATTTAAAGTTCGTGAAGACATAGTGGTTGAATTAGCTAATCAAGGTTTTCTAATTGACTCAGAGGATATTACTAATAAAGTAGGTTACTCCGAAAGAACACAAGCGGTAATAGAGCCAAAATTATCAATGCAATGGTTTTGTAAGATGGAAGAGTTATCTAAACCTGCACTAAAGCATGTAATGAATGATGATATAAGATTACATCCTGCTAAATTCAAAAACACATATCGTCATTGGATGGAAAATATTAAAGACTGGTGTGTATCAAGACAATTATGGTGGGGACAACAAATACCTGCATATTTTTATGAAGGAAATAAATATGTAGTTGCTGAAAATATTGACCTTGCTCTTTCTCTTGCTCAAAAAGAAAATCCTAGCTTAAAAAAATCAGACCTTCGTCAAGATGAAGATGTACTAGACACATGGTTTTCTTCATGGCTTTGGCCAATATCTGTTTTTGATGGAATTAGAAATCCTGAAAATAAAGAAATTCAATATTACTACCCAACTAATGATCTTGTAACTGGACCAGATATTCTTTTCTTCTGGGTTGCTAGAATGATTGTAGCTGGATATGAATTTAAANAAGAACTTCCTTTTAAAGACGTTTATCTTACAGGTTTAGTTAGAGATAAACAAGGAAGAAAGATGAGTAAATCTCTTGGTAATTCTCCTGATCCATTAGAACTTATTGAAAAATACGGTGCAGATGGCGTAAGAGTAGGGATGCTATTATGTGCTCCAGCTGGAAATGATCTTCCTTTTGACGAAAATCTTTGTGAACAAGGTAGAAATTTTTCCAATAAAATATGGAATGCATTTAGACTAATTAAAGGATGGGAAGTATCTAGTATCCCTCAAGAAGATGCATCAAAATATGCTATAAAATGGTTTGAAAACAAACGAGATCAAACTATTAAAAATATTAACTATGCATTTTCAAAATATAGAATTTCTGAGGCACTTATGTTTACATACAAATTAGTATGGGATGACTTCTGCTCTCTTTATCTAGAAATTATTAAACCAGAGTATCAGCAACCAATTGACAGAAAGACATATGATTCAACAATAAAATTTTTAGATGATATACTTAAACTACTTCATCCATTTATGCCTTTCTTATCTGAAGAATTATGGCATCAAATTGATGATAGAGAAGAGGATATTATTATATCATCATGGCCAATGGTTAAAGATATTGATGAGCAGCTAATTAATGATTTTGAAAATACAGTAGAGATTGTTTCTGGAATAAGAAATATTAGAAAGCAGAAAAATATTACCAAAAAAGAAAAATTAGAATTACTTATAATTGAAAAAAGACAAAGTAAAAATAATTTACAATCTATTATAATAAAACTTGGACATTTATCATCAATAAAACACACTGATACAAAAGTAGAAAGTGCATTTTCATTTATGGTAAAATCAAATCAATATTTTATTCCATTACTAGATAATTTTGATAAAGAATCTGAGCTTGAGAAATTAAATAAAGATTTAGAATACACTAAAGGTTTTTATAAAATTGTAGAGGGTAAGTTATCTAACGAAAAGTTTGTTAAAAATGCTCCTGAGCAATTAGTCCAAAATGAGAAAAATAAACTTAAAGATGCAAAAGAAAAAATTAGGATCTTAACTGAGAAAATTAATTCTTTAAGCTAAGACCCTATTTTAAATTCTTATTCTATAACTAACTTTCTATTAATCAGACTATTTGAAGTTCTTATCTTTAATAGATAAACTCCTTTTGTTTTTGAAGAAAGATCGATACTATTAGCATACTCACCAATAAAATCATTTGCCTTGAACGTATAAACCTCCTCACCAAGAACATTAAATACACTTATCTCAAGAGCACTTAAATCATTAATTTCTAAATCAATATTTACAATACCATTAGATGGGTTCGGATATATTGACAATGAAGAGAAAATATCTGAATTAATACCTGTAGTACAAGAATCAACATATATCATCACTGAAGATTCAGATCGACAATTATTAGCATCAATAGCAATCACTGTATATAATTGGTCAACGACAGGGTTATCAGAAATTACTTGTCCATTCATTCCATTGTCCCATGAATAAGATTGAAAGCCACCAGAAGCCGTTATTATAGCAAAATCTCCAATGCATAACTTACCATTTGAAGGGTTAGTTGTTAAATTAACTGGTATTGGTTGATTAACTGTTAAATCAGTATAGATAACACTATCACAGAAATTAGATGCATCTAGAGTATCAAAATAAATGCCTGTATCATAATATGTATTTGATCCAACAACAACAGAATCCCCATCACATATAGATAATACATTAGCTGTAGCTTGTCCAACTAATTCGATATCATAAAAGAAATAATAAAAACCTGTATTATTTGCTGTTGATCCTGTTAAAGAAGCCAATGAACCAAAGTTATATGGATAATTTACATTAGTATTACTTCTAAACAACCCTACTTGATTTGGATTATCTACTCCAAGTTCATAGTCAGTGCCAACAGGCATATCAAAATTTAATATCACTCTCTGAGGACCAGGAACTACAGACTGAAGCGAGCTTTCTATAATTGTTCCATTATCATCTCTTAACTCAAATGTTACGCTGCCAAAATCTTCAGAATAAATTAAGGCAGAAGCAATAGTTGATGGAGAATAACAATCAAACACCAATCTTCTATCAAAAGCAAAATATCCTCCAGGAGCTGAAGCACTATCTGGAATACCTCCAAAAATAACAGGATAGCTGGCTGATAAAACATTTAAATTTGTTGTTACAGTACTATCACATCCATTAGCTGCTGTGAGGATATCAACATAAGTTCCAGAGCTTGTATATGAATTATTTCCTACAATAAAAAAGTCTCCATAGCATATTGTTGTATTATTTGTACTAGATCCTCCTGTAATAGTATCTACTAAAAGGTTTGTATATACAATACTATCACATCCAAAAGAAGTCTGTAAAGAATCTATATACACTCCTGTTGAATCATATACATTACTACCAAATACATAAACCTCACCTAAGCATACTGTTTGATTATTTTGATAATTAACTACTGGATTAACAGTTAAGTTAGTTAGAACTAAACTATCACACCCAGATACCGATAACATACTATCAACATATTGCCCAGTTGTTGTATAAACACTTGTTCCAACTGTAATACTATCTCCTTGACAAATTGAATATTCTGTTGGAGAGCTAGAGGCACGTAATTCTAATATTATAAAAGAAATAGTAGTAATCCCCAAAACCTGATGCACTTGACTGGGTAATAGATGCTAAAGATCCAAAATCATAAGGGAAACTTACTCCTCCATCATTTCTCCATAATCCTTCAAACCCTGATGCAGGTGAAACTCCTAACTGATAATCAGTACCTGCAGGCATATCAAAATTTAATGTAACAAAATTAGCTCCATCTGCTAACACATAAATTGTATCTGCTAGAGTATTACCATTATTATCTCTTAGTTCAAACTCATAAATTGAATTCCCATCAGAATAAACTGTTGCTGAAACAATCTCAGAAGGAACATAGCAATCAAATAGTAAATGCTGATCACCAGCATAAAAGCCTCCAGCTCCTACTGTATTATCCTCTATACCACCAAAGACTGAATTATATTGAGTGAAAACAGTTACTTCAGTTATTACAAGACTATCACATCCAATAGAAGAAATTAAAGAATCAGTATATATTCCTGCAGAACTATAAACATTAGCACCAACAACTACACTATCTCCTGGACATATATTATATACTAAATATGTAGGAGTTTGGACAGTAAGATCTGTTATAATAACACTATCACAACCAACAGAATTAGTTAAAGTGTCATAATACATTCCTGTTTCAAAATAGATACTGTTAGCAACATAAATACTATCTCCATCACAGATGGTGTAATCAATATTTAAGAAAGAAGCTGAAATTGTTAAGACATGAAGATAAGTAGTAATAACACTATCACAACCTAATGAATTAACTAGAGTATCACTATAAATACCAGTTGTGTCATACATATTTCCATTTACAGTAATTGATGACCCATTACATATAGTATCAAAAAAAGTACTGTAAGTTGGAGATACTGAATGAGAACCTAAAAAGCTCCATGTATCTTCATCAAAAACTACCCATTGAGAACTAAGCGCATCAATTCCTGCAGCATTAGACCAGCTTGTATCTCCCATCATTACATTACACTTTCTAACAAGTGTATGATCTCTTGTTGCTGCAGTAACTCCTGCAACATCCCATCCTTGACCAGGATCACCGTTCCAATCACCAATCCAATCAAGTACAGTATACAAACCACTATCAGGGTGAGTTGGAGTTAAAGGTTCTGTTCCATAAACAAGAGCCATTCCATCATCTCCATTACTTAAAGCTGTAGAGTTCATATCAGCCTCAAGTAGAATCTGAATATCAGCACTTGGGTGAGCTACAATATATACATCTCCTGCAAGTATAACAGCTCCTGAATCAAAATTATTCCATGTCTCATAAACACCAACATTAGTAGGATTACCAGTTACTCGAGCAAAAGCATAATTTGCTAAATCTATAGTATTTGAAGTAGGATTATATATTTCAAAATATCTATTTGCAGTTCCAGTACTTCCTTCAGCATATTCAGAAATAAACAAATTATCAATTACAGGTTGGTAATTACAAGAACCATCGTTTATAATAGCTGATGAATCATAATTTAATGCAAGAGGATCAGTACAGCCACTACAACTAGAATTCCATAATGAATTAGAAGGATGATTAGGCATTCTAACTTCTTCAAATGTCCCTAAAGAAAGTGATGTTGTATCATCAATAAACTGAACAAAATTTTGAGTAAGAAAATTAAAGATATATGCTTGCTGACATACTCCACAGCTATCTGCTAAAGAAGTTCCATTCACAATTCCATTACAATCTGTTATTGGGAAAGTACATGATCCGTTATCAACTAATGCTAGTGGGTCATAATTTAAAGCTAGTGAATCAGTACAACCAAGTGGTGGTAGTAATACAGCATCAATT
>JGI24540J26637_10000415_pt1 | contig 17604 bp, 15 predicted proteins | sample NorSeaMetagenome_FD_26637 | JGI IMG/M metagenome (IMG submission 26637)
CCTTTAGGTAGCTCCACTTTGACTTTTCCCTTAATTACATTAAACCTTCCCCATCTAGCTTTTTCAATTCTAACCCCCTCTTCTTCCCATATTCTTAAAAGTTTTTCAGCTTCTTTTTTCTTTTTGTATTCGATTAGGGTGTTGCAATCTTCTTGGGATAAATTATCAAAATCATAAGTTTTATTCACATTTATAAATAATCCGTTCCATTTGATAAAAGGACCAAACCTTCCTTTGCCTTTACTAATGTCATGACCTTCGTAATTACCTATAGGAGCATCAATTTTTCTTTTTTCATGAATGAGTTCTATTGCCTGTTCTAAAGTTACTTCCAAGGGGTTTAAGCCCTTGGGAAGAGAAACAAACACATTATTATGTTTAACATAAGGGCCAAATCTTCCTGCATTAGATTCCACTTTTTCATTTTCAAAATCACCCAAATAACAAGGAAGCTTGAATAGCTCTAAACTTTCTTCTAAACTAATTTTACTTATTTTTTGATGTGGAAGAAGTCCTGCAAAAATTGGTTTTTCTTCTTCATCCACACTTCCAATTTGAACCATTGGTCCAAACTTACCTAACCTAACAATGACTTTTCTTCCGCTAACAGGATCCAGTCCCAATAATCTTTCACCTGATTCTCTTTCAGCATTTTCCTTAACATCCTCAACATTAGGATGAAAAGTTCCGTAGAATTCTTTTAAAATACTGGTCCATTCTTTTTCTCCATTTGCTATTTTATCAAAATCTTGTTCAACACTTGCAGTAAAATTATAATCTAAAATATTTTTAAAATTATTAACTAAAAAATCAGTTACAATTATACCAACTTCTGTTGGTACTAGCTTTCCTTTGTCAGACCCAGTAATTTCTTTTTGAATAACAGAATTAATATTTCCATTTTTCAATTTTAGTTCACAATAACTTCTTTCATCTCCTTCAAAAATTCCTTTAGAAACGTATTTTCTATTTTGAATAGTAGTAATAGTAGGAGCATAAGTAGAAGGTCTTCCAATGCCTAACTCTTCAAGTTTTTTTACTAATGCAGCTTCAGAAAATCTATATGGTGGTCTAGAAAATTTTTCTGTAGCTACAATAGCTATATTTTCCAAAGCCTCACCAACACTTAACGACGGAAGTAATCCAGAACCCTCTTGGTCTTCATTATTATCCACACTTGCTATGTATACTTTTAAAAATCCATCAAACTTTATTACTTCTCCCTTTGAACTAAATTCATTTTCGTAAGCATTTGTTTTAATTTTAAATGTGGTTCTTTCTAAAAGAGCTTCACTCATTTGAGAAGCAATAGTTCTCAGCCAAATTAATTTATATAATTTAGACTGATCTGAGTCCATGTGAACCTCGGAATTTTCTAAATTAGTCGGACGGATAGCTTCATGAGCTTCTTGAGCTCCTTTGTTTTTGTTGCTAAACTTTCTTCTATTTGAATACTTTTCTCCGTAATTTTTAGAAATTACTAACTCAGCAGACTTTAAAGCGTCATTAGATAAATTTACACTATCTGTACGCATGTAGGTAATATTTCCAGATTCATATAGTTTTTGAGCCGCAGACATAGTTCTACTGACATTAAAACCTAACTTTCTAGATGCTTCTTGTTGTAGAGTTGAAGTGGTAAATGGTGGAGAAGGAGATTTTTTTACAGGTTTTTTATCGATTGAAGAAATGTTAAACTTCGCATCAATACTTTTTTCTAAAAAATCAATTGCATCTTCTTTTGATTTAAAACTACCCGATAATTGAGCCAAAAATTCATTATTGGATAGATTGGCAAATTTTGCAACAACCCTAAAAGATGAAATAGGAGTAAAGTTATTTATCTCTTTTTCACGATCTACCAATAACCTAACAGCAACTGATTGAACACGTCCAGCAGAAAGACCTCCTTTCACTTTTCTCCATAAAATAGGAGATATTTCAAATCCAACTAACCTATCGATTACTCTTCTAGCTTGTTGCGCATTAACAACATTGTAATCAATCTCTCTTGGGTTTTCTATTGCATTTAAAATAGCTTTTTTAGTTATTTCCCTAAAAACTATTCTTTTAGTTTTTTTAGCATCAAGTTTTAGACTTTCAGACAAATGCCAAGCAATAGCCTCTCCCTCTCTATCTTCATCACTAGCTAGCCAAACACAGTCCGCCTTATCAGCTTTCTTTTTAAGGTCTCTAACCACATCTTTCTTGTCTTTAGATATGATATACTTTGGCTTAAAATCATTCTCTACATCAACTCCCAATTCTTTAGATGGTAAATCGGAAATATGCCCATAACTAGAGGCTACTTTAAAATCACTTCCTAAATATTTTTCAATAGTTTTTGCTTTTGCAGGTGATTCAACAATTACTAAATTTTTAGACATTGGTTTTGGAATTTAAAAGACAAAAGTATATTATTTTTTTATTCAATTAATAAGTAAATAAATTTTAAACTCTAATTTATAGTAAAATTATCACTGACATAATGTCATAAATTATTATATTTGCTCAGTTTTAATGATTTACATTCAATGAACGCAGAAATACAAATTTTAAATAAAGAATCTACTTCAACTGTAACTAATTCCAAAAAGTTTTATATAGAAAGTTATGGTTGTCAAATGAATTTTGCAGATAGCGAAGTGGTAGCCTCAATCGTCTCAAAAGAAGGCTATGATTCAACAAAAAACTTAAATGATGCGGACTTAATATTACTCAATACTTGTTCAATTAGGGATAAAGCTGAGCAAACTGTTAGAAAAAGACTTGAGGGTTTTAATAAATTAAAAAGAAATAATAAAAATTTAAAAGTGGGTGTTTTGGGCTGTATGGCTGAACGTTTAAAAAATAAATTTTTAGAAGAAGAAAAAATTGTAGACTTGGTAGTAGGACCCGATGCATACAAAGACCTTCCAAATTTAATTAAAGAAGTAAACGAAGGGAGAAACGCAGTAAATGTAATATTATCTAAAGATGAAACATATGGAGATATAAGCCCTATTCGACTATCCTCAAATGGAGTTACCGCTTTTGTTTCTATAACTAGAGGCTGTGATAACATGTGTTCCTTTTGTGTTGTACCCTTTACAAGAGGAAGAGAAAGAAGCCGAGATCCAAAAAGTATTTTAGAAGAGATTAAAACACTAGTAGATAAAAATTACAAAGAAGTAACTCTTCTAGGCCAAAATGTGGATAGCTACTTATGGTATGGTGGAGGACTTAAAAAAGATTTTAAAAAGATTAGTGAATTAAGACAAAAAACTTCAATAAATTTTTCAAAATTATTAAAATTAGTTGCTGAAACTTTTCCTCTTCTAAGAGTTAGGTTTTCTACATCAAATCCTCAGGACATGGGTTTAGACGTGATAGTCACAATGTCGAAATATAAAAATATTTGTAATCACATTCATCTTCCAGTTCAATCTGGAAGCAATAGTGTTTTAAAAGCTATGAATCGACAACATACAAGAGAGGAATATTTAAGCTTGGTCAAAAAAATTAAACAAATCATTCCTGATTGTTCTATTTCACAAGATATGATAACAGGGTTTCCTAATGAAACAGATAAAGACCATCAATTAACTCTTAAACTAATGTGTCAAGTTAAATATCATTTTGGATACATGTTTAAATATTCTGAAAGACCTGGAACTTTTGCAGCAAAAAAATACGATGATAATATTAGTGAATTAATTAAAAAAAATAGGTTACAAGAAATTGTAGATCTTCAACAAAAACACAGTAATCATAGAACCAATGAGTATATTGGAAAAATTGTTGAAGTTTTAATTGAAAAAGAATCAAAAAAATCAAGTAACCAGTGGAGCGGAAGGAATCAACAAAACACTGTTGTAGTTTTTAACAAAGAAATATATAAAATTGGTGATTTTGTAAAAGTTTTAATTAATAATTGCACATCAGCAACTCTAATTGGAGAAGCGGTTGGGTACTCTAACAAATAATCAAATGGAATTATCTACTCAGACAATCAAACAGCGCTTTGAAATAATTGGAAACGATCCTTTGCTAAATAGAGCAATTGAAAAAGCCGTTAGAGTNTCTCCAACTGATATTTCAGTTCTTGTAACTGGTGAAAGTGGAGTCGGNAAAGAGAGTTTCCCTAAAATCATACATCAATTGTCTCATAGAAAGCATAATAAATATATTGCTGTAAACTGTGGGGCCATTCCAGAGGGAACGATTGATTCAGAATTATTTGGACATGAAAAAGGGGCTTTCACTGGAGCTACTAATTCCAGAAAAGGTTATTTTGAGGTTGCAGATGGAGGAACTATTTTTTTGGATGAAGTCGGCGAACTCCCNCTTACCACACAAGTTAGANTGTTAAGAGTATTGGAAAATGGAGAATTCATAAAAGTTGGATCATCTGAGGTTCATAAAACAAATGTAAGGATAGTAGCTGCTACAAATTTAATTATGGACTCAGCAATTCATAAAGGTAAGTTTAGAGAGGATCTTTATTATAGACTTAGTACGGTGGAAATAAAAATTCCACCTTTAAGAAATAGAAAAGAGGACATACATTTATTATTTAGAAAATTTGCATCCGATTTTGCAAAAAAATATAACATGCCAACTGTTCGTTTGGATGATAATGCTCAAAAACTACTGACTCTATATTCATGGAATGGAAATGTTAGACAATTAAGAAATGTAGCTGAGCAATTATCTGTCCTNGAAGAAAAAAGAAATATTTCAGTTTCTTTGTTGCAATCATATTTGCCAGATTTTAATTCAAATCTGCCCACTGTTTTAAATAAGCAAAAAGATTCTAGTGATTTCTCAAATGAAAGAGAAATTTTGTACAAAATTCTTTTTGACATGAAAAAAGACTTAAATGATTTAAAAAAAATTACTCAACATTTAAATAATAATGATAGAAGTGTAGATTTTAACAACGAGGAAGTAAGTGGTTTAGAAAAACTTTATGATTCAAAAAATGAAGTTGAATCTAAAGCATCTGAACTAATTGAAATAAATAAAAACAAGATAGGTTTTGAAAAGACTGCTCCAGTTGAAGATAAATATCATTTTGCAGAAGAAATAAGTGAAGAAGAAACACTATCAATTCAAGATAAAGAATTAGAATTAATAATAAAAGCATTGGAAAGAAATAAAGGAAAAAGAAAAGCGGCGGCAACAGAGCTTGGAATTTCAGAAAGGACACTTTACAGAAAAATTAAACAGCATGATCTTGAATTATAAAAGACAAATTAGTTTATTATATTTTTTAATTGCTTTGAATTGTATTAGCTGTGGGAGCTATTCTTTTACAGGAGCATCAATTCCAGAGGGAACAGAAACTTTTCAAGTAAACTTTTTTGAAAATGACGCAGGAAATACGATGGGGTCTATTTTTGAGCCAGGATTAGATAGAGATTTCACATTAGCTTTGCAAAATATTCTACAAAATCAAACCAACCTACAGTTAGTATCTATTGATGGAGATCTAGTTTACGAAGGTGAAATAGTAGAATATAGAGTGAGTCCAATGACTGCTACATCAGATTTAACAGCATCACAAAACAGATTAAGTATTTCAATTAATGTCAGGTTTATAAATTTAAAAAAAGAAGATGATGATTTTGAAAGGAGATTTTCATTTTATTTTGACTATCCGGCAGAAACACAATTATTAAATATAAAATCTGAAGCTCACGATTTAATCTTTGAAAGAATTACACAAGATATTTTTAATGCTTCATTAGCAAAATGGTAGAAATTAGTAAAAACAAATTATCGGAGCTAATCATTAACCCCAAACAAATAAGTTTAGAAGAAACATTTGCTCTTAATAATATAATAAAAGAGTACCCATATTTTCAAGCAGGAAGAATACTTGAGTTAATAGGTCTAAAAAAACACAATAGTATAAGATTTAACAAAGTCTTAAAAGATTGTTCTTTATTCTCAACTGACAGGGGAGTTTTAAGAGATATTATTGAATTGGATGAAATAGTTGTAAAAAGAAAAAACAATAAACCTAACGATGTCATACTTTCATCTCAAAAAACAAAAAACTCTTTTATCGAATGGTTAAAAGTCACCAAACCAGTTTTTAAAGAATTAAATTCTAAAAATGAAACTTTGATACAAGATTTTTTGAAATCAAAGCCTATCATTTCTTTAAAATCTAAAACTTCAAACAATAACTTAGCGAATGAATTTAAATTAAGTAAAAAAGAATATATGACTGAAACATTAGCTAAACTTTATTTTGAACAAAATAAATTCAAGGATGCTATTAAAGCTTATGAAATTCTATGTTTGAAATATCCAGAAAAAATCAGTTTATTTGCAGACCAAATAAATGCAATAAAAAATAGTTTAAAAAATAAAAAATAATTATGAGCAGTTTTTCAATATTTTTAGCATTAATAATAGGCGTATCATTTTTACTAATTTTAGTAATTATGGTTCAAAATCCAAAAGGAGGAGGCTTATCCTCTAGTTTTGGAGGTGATTCTCAACAAATTGGAGGAGTTAAAAAAACAACAGATTTTTTAGATAAAAGCACTTGGGTTTTAGCATCTTTACTTTTAATTCTAATTTTATTGTCTAATCTAACAATTGACAAAGGAACTGAAAATACAGATTCTAAACTTTTAAACCCTAATGATATAGAATCAACTATACCAGAAGTTTTACCTGACGATATTCCATTAGAAATTCCGGTAAAAGAATAATAAAGTTTGATTTAGTGTCAGGGTGTCATTAGTGCAAGCTAAGTTCTTATCAATTTGTCAGCTTATAACCTTTGGCATGATTGATGTATTTATAAATAAAATTAAAAAATATAATAATGAGTAAATTAAATATTAAACCTTTGGCTGACAGAGTATTAGTTCAGCCCTTAAAAGCAGAAACCAAAACAGCTTCTGGGATAATAATTCCAGATTCAGCTAAAGAAAAACCTCAAAAAGGAAACGTTGTAGCTGTGGGCCCTGGTACAAAAGAAAATCCTGTTACTGTTAAAGTNGGTGATACAGTTTTNTACGGNAAATATTCTGGTACTGAACTCAAACTAGAAAGCAACGATTATTTAATTATGCGAGAAAGCGATATTCTTGCAATTGTTTAAACTTATAAAAAAATTAAAATGGCTAAAAAAATTCAATTTGACGTAGAAGCTAGAGAAGGCTTAAAAAAAGGAGTAGATGCTCTTGCAAATGCTGTAAAGGTAACATTGGGTCCTAAAGGAAGAAATGTAATTATTGGTAAATCTTTTGGAGGACCACAAATTACTAAAGATGGTGTAACAGTAGCAAAAGAAATAGAACTTGAAGATCCGCTTGAAAACATGGGAGCTCAAATGGTAAAAGAAGTAGCTTCTAAAACTAATGACTTGGCTGGAGATGGAACTACAACTGCTACAATCTTAGCACAAGCAATTGTGAAAGAAGGTCTTAAAAATGTAACAGCTGGAGCAAATCCAATGGATTTAAAAAGAGGAGTTGATAAAGCTGTTGAAGTTGTAGTGAAAGAATTAAATAAAAAATCAGAAACTGTTGGTAATTCATCTGAAAAAATCAAGCAAATTGCTTCCATTTCAGCNAATAATGATATGGCAATTGGAGAATTAATCACAGAAGCTTTTGATAAAGTTGGAAAAGAAGGTGTTATAACTGTNGAAGAAGCCAAAGGAACTGAAACTTATGTTGATGTTGTTGANGGAATGCAATTTGATAGAGGATATTTATCACCATATTTTGTTACTAATTCTGAAAAAATGGAGTCAGATCTTGAATCTCCATATATTTTACTTTATGACAAAAAGATTTCTGCAATGAAAGATCTTTTACCCGTTCTTGAGCCTGTTGCTCAAACTGGAAAACCTCTTTTAGTAATTGCTGAAGATGTTGATGGAGAAGCTTTAGCTACCCTTGTTGTTAATAAATTAAGAGGTTCTTTAAAGATAGCTGCTGTGAAAGCTCCAGGATTTGGTGACAGAAGAAAAGCTATGCTTGAGGATATCGCTATACTAACTGGTGGAACTGTTATTTCAGAAGATAGAGGTCTAACTCTTGAAAATACAACAATAGAAATGTTAGGTTCCGCAGAAAGAGTTACTATTGACAAAGATAATACGACTGTAGTAAATGGATCTGGAGATAAAAAGGATATTGCTGCAAGAGTAAACCAAATTAAAGCTCAAATTGAAACTACTACATCTGACTACGATAAAGAAAAACTTCAGGAGAGATTAGCTAAATTGGCTGGAGGAGTAGCAGTCTTATATGTTGGCGCTGCATCTGAAGTTGAAATGAAAGAAAAGAAAGATAGAGTGGATGATGCATTACACGCAACTAGAGCTGCAGTTGAAGAAGGTATTGTTGCAGGAGGTGGAGTAGCTTTACTTAGGACAAGAGATGCTCTTGAAAAACTAACTAGCAATAATCTAGATGAAGTTACTGGGATTCAAATAATATCCAGAGCAATTGAAGCTCCACTTAGAACTATTGTAGAAAATGCTGGAGGGGAAGGTTCGGTAGTAGTAGCTAAAGTTTTAGAAGGTAAAAATAATTTTGGTTATGATGCTAAATCTGAAACTTATGTTGATCTTTTAAAAGCAGGTATTATTGATCCAAAAAAAGTAACTAGAATAGCATTAGAAAACGCTGCATCAGTTGCCGGAATGATTTTAACAACTGAATGTGCTTTAGTAGATATAAAAGAGGATACACCTCCAATGCCTCCAATGGGCGGAGGCGGTATGCCTGGAATGATGTAAATCATTATTAATTATTAAATCTAACTGCCCTAAGGGGCAGTTTTTTTTATGTTTAAAAACGCTATCAAACATATTGAAGAAGAAATCAGAATTACAAATAATTTGAATAATTGTTTGAATAGTATTTGTACATATTTAAATGAAAAAATTGATGGCTATCACTGGGTTGGATATTATTTTCATAATAAGAGCAAACAAGAATTAGAACTAAGGTCTTTTTCTGGCATTCCAACTGAACATACTAAAATTCCATTTGGAAAAGGAATTTGCGGACAATCAGCATTATCTAATGACCCTATTTTAGTTGATGACGTATCTGAAGAATCCAACTACATTTCATGTAATATCAATGTTAAATCTGAAATAGTTGTTCCACTTTTCAATAAAAAGGAAAATATAGGTCAAATTGATATAGACTCTAACAACCTAAATCAATTCACAAATAAGGATTTAAAATTTTTAGAAAAAATTAACGAAATGATTTCTAATAAGTTTTTCCAAATAAAATAAAAATTTTATTTTATTTTATTTTTATTAAAATAACTACTTTTATATTTCATTAANTAGCTCTCAATATGTTAAAAATTAAATCTGCTTTAATCTCTGTTTTTGATAAAAACGGGATAGAGCCTATTGCCAAAAAACTAAACTCATTAGGAATTGAAATTTTTTCAACGGGGGGTACAGAATTATATTTAAAAGGAATTGGAGTCCCAGTCCTAAAAATAGAAGACATTACTGATTACCCTTCGATTCTTGGAGGGAGAGTAAAAACCCTTCATCCAAAAATTTTTGGTGGAATTTTAAATAGACGAGATAATAAAAATGATATTAATGAAATAAAAGAATATAAAATTCCAAATATTGATTTAGTAATAGTTGATTTGTATCCTTTTGAAAAAACAGTTGAATCTGGTCAAAGTGAGATTAATGTTATTGAAAAAATAGATATTGGTGGTATATCTTTAATTAGAGCTGCTGCTAAAAACTTTAAAGATGTAATCTGTATTTCATCTAAGGATGATTACAGTGAATTTCTAGACATACTAAGTGAAAATTCTGGAGAGTTTAGCGAAAACACTAGAAGAAAATTTGCTGCAAAAGCATTTAATATCTCTTCTCATTATGACACGGCAATATTTAATTATTTTAATAAGGAAACTAACACTTACAAAAGTAGTTTTCAAGATGGGAGAGCTTTAAGATATGGTGAGAACCCCCATCAAAAAGGAACTTATTTTGGAGATTTTAATTCTCTATTTGATCAGATTCACGGGAAAGAACTTTCCTATAATAATTTTTTAGATATAGATTCGGCTGTAAACTTAATCTCTGAATTCGAAAATGATTTACCCACTTTTGCCATTTTAAAACATAATAATGCCTGTGGATTATCAACTCGAAAATCTGTACTTGAAGCCTATAAGGATGCGCTTGCTGGGGATCCAGTTTCTGCTTTTGGAGGTGTGTTAATTTCAAATAAAACTATTGACTTTAGCTCTGCAGAAGAAATTAACAAACTCTTTTGTGAAGTGGTAATTGCGCCATCTTTTGAAAAAGATGCTTTAGAAATATTAAAAAGTAAAAAAAATAGAATTATTCTCTTATTAAAAGATGATAAATTATCTGAAAATATTGTAAGAACATGTTTAAACGGAGTATTGGTTCAAGAAAAAGACAANAAGACAGATTNGTCTATTGATTTTTCTATACCAACTAAAAAACAACCTTCTTCATTAGAAATAGAAGACTTAATTTTCGCTTCTAAAATTTGTAAGCACACCAAATCCAATACAATTGTTCTTGCTAAAAACAAACAATTAATTAGCTCTGGGACAGGCCAAACTTCAAGAGTGGATGCATTAAAGCAAGCTATAGAAAAGTCTAAGAATTTTAATTTCAAACTTGATGGCTCTGTTATGGCTAGTGATGCTTTTTTTCCGTTCCCAGATTGTGTAGAAATAGCTCATAAACAAGGAATTGTTTCTGTAATTCAACCTGGAGGATCAATTAAAGATAAATTATCTATTAATTATTGTAATGAAAATAATATTTCAATGGTTATGACTGGAACTCGTCATTTTAAACATTAATTTGTTAACTTGTAATACACTTTTTTAATTATGGCATTTTTTGATTTTTGGACGGAATCTATAGCAATCGACTTAGGTACTGCAAACACATTGATAATTCACAACGATAAAGTAGTGGTTGATAGTCCTTCAATTGTTGCAATTGACAAAAAAAGTGAAAAAATAATTGCAGTAGGAAAGGAAGCGAGTTTAATGCAAGGTAAAACTCATGAAAACATCAAAACTATCAGACCTTTAAAGGATGGAGTAATTGCAGATTTTAATGCTTCCGAGCAAATGATAAGCTTACTAATTAAAAGTATACCTGCTTTAAATAAAAGATTTTTTACTCCAGCACTAAAAATGGTAATTTGTATTCCCTCCGGAATAACNGANGTTGAAATGAGAGCTGTGAGAGAATCTGCNGAGAGAGTGAACGGAAAGGAAGTTTATTTAATTCATGAACCAATGGCAGCGGCTATTGGAATAGGTGTAGATATAATGCAGCCTAAAGGAAATATGATTGTTGATATTGGTGGAGGAACTACCGAAATTGCTGTGATTGCTTTATCGGGAATAGTCTGTGATAAATCTGTTAAAGTAGCAGGTGACGTTTTCACCGGAGACATAATATATTATATGAGAACGCAACATAATTTATATATTGGAGAAAGAACTGCTGAAAAAATTAAAATTAATATTGGTTCTGCTTCAGATGAATTAGAAAGTCCACCTGATGATATTTCAGTTCAAGGAAGAGATTTGTTAACTGGAAAACCTAAAGAAACCATTATTTCTTACAGAGAGATAGCAAAAGCTTTGGATAAGTCAATCATAAGAATAGAAGATTCAGTAATGGAAACGTTATCTCAAACACCACCTGAACTAGCAGCAGATATATATAATACTGGAATATATTTAGCTGGCGGAGGGTCTATGTTGAGAGGCCTGGATAAAAGACTTTCAAAAAAAACCGACCTACCAGTTTTTATAGCTGAAGATCCCCTAAGAGCTGTTGTAAGAGGAACTGGAATAACCTTAAAAAATATTGAAAGATATAAAAGTGTATTAGTGAAATAGTAAATTAATTATGCAACGAATCATTGATAGCATCTTAAATCATAAAGATGTTTTAGTTTTTTTAATTCTGTTGTTACTTTCTCTGTATCTTCTAATCGATTCTAATTATTTTCATAAATCAAAGCTTAATAATTTTTCTGATAATTTTTCTAAAGTCATTTTAAAAGAATNTTCTTCTNTCGAAGACTATTTAAATTTAAGAAATGAAAATAAAAAGTTAGTAAAAGAAAATTTAAGGTTAANTAACATAGTTTTTTCAAAAAAAGAAATTCCCAATGATAGCCTTTTAAATAATTCAAAATATTTTTTTTCAGCAGCGAAAATTATAACTAATAATTTTTCTTTTACTAAGAACTATTTGATTATTGACAAGGGCTTAAAGCATGGTGTTGAAAAAGAAATGGGAGTTACTAGTAGTACTGGAATAATTGGAATTATCATGGAAGTGTCAGATAATTACTCTTCAGTTATGTCAATATTAAATACAAATTCTAAAATCAATGCTAAAATCAATAAAACTTTTCATTTTGGAACCCTAGAGTGGGATGGGAATGACCCAAGGATTTTAAACTTAAATGATGTGCCCAAAATCGCAAATATTAAAATAGGAGATAGTGTAAATACAGGGGGAATGTCAACGATATTTCCAGAAAATTTAAATATTGGAGTTATTTCTAAAATTGATTCTAAAATGGCTGGAAATTACTATGATATTGAGGTTAAATTAACAAACGACATGACTAGCGCTAGAAATGTATATATAATCAATAATAATCACAAAAATGAAATAGATAATCTTAAGGCTTTAATAAATTAATGAATACAATTTACATCAATATAGCCCTCAGGTTTATTGTCTTAATATTGGCCCAAGGCTTAGTTTTTAATAAATTTGATTTTTTGGGTGTATACGACCCATATATTTCTTTGGTATTTATATTAATTTTTCCTGTTAAAATAAGCAGAATATCATTCTTGATAATCAGTTTCTTTTTTGGATTGTCATTAGATTATTTTTCTAATTCATTAGGTCTAAATGCTACAGCTTTTATTACAATTGCCTATTTAAAACCATCTATAATGAATTTTGTGTTTGGAAATTTTTATGATCCTTATGGTGTAAAGATGATCAAACATTATATAATAGAATCAACTATTTATCAAAAAATATTATATGTTTTTATTATAATTTTTTTACATCACTTAATTATTTTTTCTCTCGAATCGTTCTCGATTGATCAAATTTTAATAGTTTTTAAAAAAACTATCTACAGCTCTTTCCTTTCGTTTATTTTTTGTTTTAGTTTCATCTATCTTTTTAAAAATGAAAGATAAACTACTACCCATATTAATAATTTTCTCTGCTTTAATCTTTATTTTTAGATTGTTTTGGTTGCAGGTTATTAACGTGGATGAAACTCAGTTTTCAAAAAAAAATTCAATAGAGAGAGTGTACCAATACCCTGAAAGAGGATATATTTTCGATAGAAATAATAATCTTTTAGTCGGAAATGAATCTTTTTATGACCTAATGATTACTCCAAAATATTTAAAACAAATAGATACCGTTGAGTTTTGTAACATATTGAAAATAAAAAAAAGTGAATTAATTGATAAAATAAAAAAAGCAAAAAAATTTTCACAACTTAAGCCATCAGTTTTTTTATCGCAAATTTCAAAAAAAGATTTTGCTGTAATTCAAGAAAAACTCTGGAAATATAGTGGATTCTCCATAACTAGAAAATCTAATAGAAAGTATGTAATAAATTCTGCTTCAAATCTTTTAGGATACATAAGTGAAGTTAATGATTATGAAGTAAAAGATAATAGCTATTACGAGTCTGGTGAACTTATCGGAAGACAGGGCTTAGAAAAATCTTATGAAAATAAATTGAGGGGACTTAAAGGTGTTAAATACTACCAAAAAGATAAATTTAACAGAGTAATTGATTCTTATAAGAATGGTACTTTAGATTCAATATATGTCCAAGCAAAAGATATTAATTTAGGGATAGATATAAATCTTCAAACTTATGGAGATTCTCTAATGATAAATAAATTCGGAAGTATTATTGCTATTGAACCCTCTAGTGGAGAAATACTATCGTTAGTCAACGCTCCATCCTTTGATCCAAATTTATTAATTGGAAGAAGTAGATCTAAAAACTATTTAAAACTCAAGAATGACAGTATTGGTAAACCACTATTTGACAGGGGGCTACAAGGCCAATACCCTCCTGGATCAACTTTTAAATTAGTAAATGGTTTAATTGCTTTACAAGAAAAAGTAATAAATGAAAAAACAATTATTTCTTGTAATGAAGGTCATTTCTATTCGAGAAAAAGATTCATGAGATGTCATTGTGAAATTGGAACAAAAAATAATTTAAATAAAGCAGTATACAATTCTTGTAATACATATTTTGCTAATATTTACAAACAAACTATTGAAAAGTATCCAGATTCTAAAATTGGTATAAATAATTGGAAAAAACATGTAGAAAGTTTTGGATTTGGAACGTACTTAGGATATGATCATCCTATAGGACAACCTGGTCTAATTCCAGGGTCAAATTATTATGACCAGTGGTATCCAAATGGTGGATGGAAAGCTGCTACTACTATTTCTAATGGAATTGGTCAAGGAGAAATTTTAACAACTCCAATTCAATTGGCTAATCTTACCGCAATTATTGCTAACAGAGGTTGGTATAAAACACCTCACTTTGTTAAAAACATATCAAATGATTCAATTGATAGTAAGTTTAACGAAAAAAAATACACAAGTATTGATTCCATACATTTTGAGAAAATTATCAAAGGGATGTTTGATGTAGTTGAAAAAGGAACAGCACAAAATGCCAAAATCAAGGGAATACAAGTGGCAGGTAAAACAGGAACAGCAGAAAATTTTATTAAAATCAACAACAAAAGGCTTCAATTAACAGATCATTCAATTTTTATTGGTTTCGCTCCTAAAGAAAACCCTAAAATTGCAATTGCTGTATTTATTGAGAATGGCTATTGGGGAACCAGATGGGCAGCTCCAATCGCTAGTTTAATGATAGAAAAATATTTATCTAAAGAAATTAAAAGAAAGTATTTAGAAAATTATATCATTAACGGAAACCTTATGGAAGAATATAAAAAACCATATTTAAATACTAATTTCAAAATCAATGAATGAAATTAATTTNAAAAAAATTGACTTACCTACAATTTTGGGAGTTGTTTTTTTAATTTTTTTAGGACTTTTGAACATCTATTCTACAGTACATGCAGACAATCTTGTTGCTCCTTTTTCATTAGAAAATCCATTTGGAAAACAAATTATTTTTGTTTTAATTTCTGTTCTACTTTTTTTCTTTATTCAATCTTTACCATTTAAATTTTTTGAAAGATTCGCTAGTATAGCTTATGTAATATCTATGTTATCACTATTAGGTTTATTTATTTTTGGTAAAAACATTAATGGTGCAACTGCATGGTATCAAATATTTGGATTTGGATTTCAACCAAGTGAACTTGCAAAACCAATAACCGCGCTGGCACTAGCTAAGTTTTTAAGTGATCTAAACGCAAATATTCGAACAGTTGAAACTCAGTTTTATTCCTTCTTAATTATTTTTATTCCAATATTATTAATAATACTACAACCCGACCCAGGAAGTACTTTAATTTTTCTAAGTTTCTTTTTAGTTTTTTATAAAATTGGACTTCCCTCCATATATATGAATTTTTTCATAGGGTTTATAATATTATTTTTTGTTACTATTTTATTTTCAAAAGAATCCATTATTCTATTTGTTTTGATTATTTCTTTTTTAACAGTTTTTTATTTTTTAAAAAACAAAAAATCAATCAAAAAAATTATTATTTATTCGTTTGTTTTTTCAATATTTATCTTTTCAGTAGACTTTATTTTTAATAATATTTTTGAGCAACACCACAGAGATAGATTTAATATAGTAATGGGCATCCAGCAAGATAATAGAGGAATTGGATACAACACCAATCAATCAAAAATTGCTTTTGAATCAGGTGGGTTATTTGGTGAAGGTTTTTTAAATGGAACTCAAACAAGAGGGAATTTTGTTCCATTTCAACATACAGATTATATATTTTCAGCTGTTGGTGAAGAATGGGGATTTCTTGGAGCTACTTTAGTAATTTGCTTATTTGCATTTTTGATGCTAAGAATATCCAAACGTGCTGAAATGCAAAGGAATTTATTTAGTAAAATCTTCTCATATTCAACTGCAACTATCATTTTCAGTCACTTTTTTATTAATATAGGTATGGTGTTAGGATTGGTACCCACTATAGGAATTCCTCTTCCCTTTTTTAGTTATGGGGGGTCTAATCTCATTGGCTTTGTTTTACTTGTATCTATTTACATAAGACTGGACTCACAGAGGACTAGCAAGTGGTGATTTTATTTNTTTTTNTTGATTAAGTCTGGCAGATTATTACCTAAAAACATAAAGCTAGTAACTAGTAACATGATAGAAAAACCNGGTATAAAAGCTAAATATGCTTTACCTAAAATAATAAATTGATAATTATCTTTTATCATAGAACCCCAACTAGCTGTAGGAGGTTGAGTGCCTATTCCTAAAAAACTTAATCCGCTTTCTATAAGAATTGCAGAAGCAAAATTAGCAGCACAAATTATCAAAATAGGGCCTAAAATATTAGGTAATAAATGTTTTAAGAAAATTCTTAAATCTGAATATCCTAAAACTTTTGTTGCAAGTATATAATCTTTATTTTTTTCTGAAATTACCTGTCCTCTAACAACTCTTGCTACTTCCACCCACATTGTTAATCCAACAGCTATGTATACTTGCCAAAATCCTTTTCCCAATGCAATTGAAATTGCTATAACCAGTAATAGTGTTGGGATTGACCAAAATATATTAATAGTTGCCATTACAATCTTATCAATAAAACCACCATAATAGCCTCCAGCCATTCCTATTATCAATCCTATTAATAAGGAAATTAAAACCGCAATAAAACCAATAGAAAGGGAAACTCTTGTGCCTAAAATTACTCTTCCAAAAACATCTCTTCCAAAACTATCAGTTCCAAAAATAAACTTTCTTTCTCCTATATATTTTTTTTCTATTTGATATTTTGATAATTTACTTGGATAAGAATCATATTTTATAATAAACTTTTCTTTATTAAAATCTTCATATTCAATACCAAATTCTTTAAAACTAAAATTCTTTACTAAAATTTCTTTATTAGGATATTTTTTTCCAAAAAATTTAGCGCTTAAGTAAGATTCGTTGGTTTCTTCTGGATTAGGAATTTCCAAGATATTTGCTGTAAAACCAGGCGGCATTGAATGGATTGATAAATGCATTTGATTAGAATTCTGAGAATCATCCGGAATAATGAAATAAGAAAAAATTGAAATAAGAAAACAAAAGAAAATAAAAATTAGAGAAAGAAATACTCCAAAATGTTTATTAATAAACTTTTTCTTTAAAAATAACATTAATCTTTATTAGCGATAATAGATTTTTTATTAATTACTCTTGATTTTAAATTATCTAGGACTTTTAAACCTTCATTCAATTGAAAGTCTGATTGTAAAATTCTTCCCCACCTTTCTCTTCTCTCTGAAATTTCTTTAGATTTTTCGATGGATTCTTCATCATTTGAAATAAATTCAAATTTTAATTC
>JGI24540J26637_10000419_pt1 | contig 17524 bp, 12 predicted proteins | sample NorSeaMetagenome_FD_26637 | JGI IMG/M metagenome (IMG submission 26637)
TCTTTAAAAGAAACGACAGGAGTTACAGGTCCAAATTGTTCTTCTTGAAAAACCCTCATGTCTTTAGAGGCTGGATATAAAACTGCAGGAAAAATATAATTGTCTGAAGTTTCACCTCCCTTTTCATTGATTATTTTAGCGCCTTTACTTATGGCATCATCAATTAGTCCCTGAATATATGCAGGCTTTCCTGGCTCTGGCAAAGGGGTTAGTTTAACTCCGTTATCCCAAGGATTTCCAAATTTTAATGCATCCATCTTTTCTCCAAATCGTTTGTTGAATTCAGCAACGATTTCTTCGTGCACATACATGATTTTTAAGGCCGTACATCGCTGTCCGTTAAACGAAGTTGCTCCCGCCAGACATTCATCGATTGCTAAATCTAAATCTGCATCTGGTAAAACAATTGCTGGATTTTTTGCTTCTAGCCCAAGTACTAAACGCAACCTGTTTTTAAAAGGATGATTTGCTTGAATCGCATTGGCAGAGACACTATTTCCAATCAAAGCTAAGACGTCTACTTTTCCAGTTTTCATGATAGGCGTTGCTAACACTCTACCTCGCCCATAGATGACATTGACAACACCTTCTGGAAAACTATTTTGAAATGCTTCCATTAATGGTGATAACAATAAAACTCCATGTTTTGCTGGCTTAAACACAGCTGTGTTCCCCATAATTAAGGCAGGAATCAACAATGCAAATGTTTCATTTAAAGGATAATTGTAAGGGCCTAAACACAATACAACTCCTAAAGGACCTCGCCTAATGTGTGCATAAACTCCGCTATTTTTTTGAAAATTAGCAGAATCTCTATCCATTTGCTTGTAATCTTCAATGGTATCGTAAATATACTCTACGGTTCTATCAAACTCTTTTTCTGAATCTGGCAATGTTTTCCCTATTTCCCACATTAACAACTTCACAATTTCATCACGTTTGGTTTTCATTTGCTCAGCAAATTCTTCCATACACTCGATTCTATCTGCCACTCTCATTGTTGGCCATAAACCTTGACCTTTGTCATATGCTTTATAAGCAGAATCCAAGGCTTCCAAAGCTTCGTTTTCACCTAAATNAGGAACGGTACCTAGCAAGGTTGGNGCATATTCTTGGGTTGAAGAGATGGTAGAATAAACTTCAGAGAAATCACCCTTCCATTCTTTTAACTCCCCACTCACTAAATATGTTTTTTGATTCAAAAGTGACGTGATTCTGTATGCTTCTGGTATTTCTGTATGTTGTATTTTCATAGATTGGAATAAAAATCAAAACTCAAAAATTTTGAGTCTAATTAATTAATTTATTAAAATTACTTAGTTCAAAGTAACGAAAAATAAGCCTAAAACAGTACTTTAACTTCACTTAAATGGCCATTTATTCACGAAAAGGATTTCGAAATTTACCTTTTAAAACGACGTTATATGGTTTTTTCCTTAAGGAATATTTGTGTTTAATAACAAAACCTACCAGCAATATAATACTGATAGGTTTTTAAAATTTAAACTCTTTATCTATGCTGACTTGATCACTTTCATCGCAGTCATGGAAGCTCTTAATTTTGCCCCAACAATTTCTACTGGATGATTTCTAATGATCGCATTGATACGAATCAACTCTTGGTTATCAACATCGTTACCATCTGTAAATTTCTTTCCAATAAGATCTGTAGAAACCGTCTTCATAAACTCTGTTAACAAAGGTTTACAAGCATGATCAAATAAATAACAGCCATATTCTGCAGTATCAGAAATTACACGGTTCATTTCAGCCAATTTCATTCGTGCAATTGTATTTGCAATTAATGGCGTTTCGTGTAAAGACTCATAATAAGCAGATGCTTCTATAATTCCAGAATCTGTCATAGCCTCAAAAGCGAGTTCTACTCCAGCTCTTACAAAAGCAACTAACAAAGTTCCGTGATCAAAATATTCTTGCTCAGAAATTTCTTGTGCTGTAACTTCTTGCTTCTCAAAGGCAGTTTCTCCTGTTGCTGCCCTCCAAGTTAATAAGTTTTTATCGTCATTTGCCCAGTCTTCCATCATGGTTGCAGAAAAATGACCTGTCATAATATCATCCATGTGTTTTTGAAATAATGGACGCATAATGTCTTTTAATTCTTCAGATATTTCAAATGCTTTTACTTTCGCAGGATTAGACAATCTGTCCATCATATTGGTAATTCCACCATGTTTTAGGGCTTCAGTTACCGTTTCCCAACCATATTGAATTAACTTCGCCGCATACCCTGGCGCTATTCCTTCTGCTACCATTTTATCAAAAGATAAAATTGCTCCTGTTTGCAACAAACCACATAAAATAGTTTGTTCTCCCATTAAATCAGATTTTACCTCTGCCACAAAGGAAGATTCTAAAACTCCTGCTCTATGTCCTCCTGTTGCAACAGCGTATGCTTTTGCTTGGGCCCATCCTTTACCTTCTGGATCATTTTCCGGGTGAACAGCAGTTAGTGTTGGTACTCCAAAACCTCTTTTGTACTCTTCTCTAACTTCAGAACCTGGACATTTTGGTGCCACCATAATTACTGTTAAATCCTTACGGATTTGGGTTCCTTCCTCAACAATATTAAACCCATGGGAATAAGACAATGTTGCTCCTTTTTTCATTAAAGGCATTACGGTATTCACCACGTTTGTGTGTTGTTTATCTGGTGTTAAATTTAACACAACATCTGCTGAAGGAATTAATTCCTCATACGTTCCAACTGTAAACCCGTTTGAACTGGCATTTACATAAGAAGCTCTATTTTGATCAATAGCTGCCTGTCTTAAAGCATAAGAGATATCCAAACCAGAATCTCTCATGTTTAAACCTTGGTTCAATCCCTGTGCACCACAACCTACAATAACAATTTTCTTTCCTTTTAATGCGGTTACTCCGTCTTCAAATTCTGAAGCGTCCATAAAACGACATTTACCCAATTGTTCTAATTTCTCTCTTAATGTTAATGTGTTAAAATAATTTGACATTTTTATTTATTTAATTGTTGTATGATTCTAATAATGTTGATATTTTCATTTCATCTTTTGTGATAGCAACTCGTCCTGAACGTGTATATTGCATGATACCAAAAACACTTAATTGTTCATGTAATTTTACAATTTCATCTTTTTTTCCAGATTTTTCAATAACAAAAAAAGCGGTATTTACCGTTACAATTCTTGCATTACTTTCTTTGATGATATTTTGAATTTGAGGTTCTTCAAATAATAATTCAGACTTAATTTTAAACAAACCTGAAATTTGATAAATCGTATTTTCTTCGTCATGATAATACGCTTTAATAACCTCTACTTGTTTTTCTATCTGACCTATTATTTTCTTTACACTCTCTTCAGTCATCTTTACAGCAATCGTAAACTTAGCAACTCCTTCAATTTCTGATGGCGAAATGTTTAAACTTTCTACATTGATGTGTCTTCTTTGAAATCGCTGAAATTCTGTTCAGCAATCCAATATTATTTTCTGTATAAACAGATATTGTATATACTCTTATTTCTGAATTCATAACTACTCTAATCTTATCTGTGAAACACTCGCCCCTGAAGGAACCATTGGAAAAACATTTCCTTCTTTTTCAACACAAACCTCTAGAAAATAAGCCTCTTTACTAGCCATCATTTCTGCAACCGCNTCTGCTAATTCTTCTCGTTTTGTTACTTTTTTTGCTTTGATATAATATCCTTCTGCGATGGCTACAAAATTGGGGTTTACCATTTCTGTAGAAGCATAGCGCTTGTCAAAAAACAATTGTTGCCATTGACGAACCATTCCTAAAAAGTCATTATTTAGAACCACTACCTTTACAGCTGCTTTTTGCTGAAATATAGTCCCCAATTCTTGAATTGTCATTTGATAACCTCCATCACCAGAAATAGAAACGACTTCGCGCTCTGGGGCGGCCATTTTTGCACCAATTGCTGCAGGCAAACCAAATCCCATCGTTCCTAATCCGCCAGAAGTAATATTACTTTTTGTTTTATTAAACTCTGCATATCTGCAAGCAATCATTTGATGTTGTCCAACATCCGTTACAATTGCAGCATTTCCTTTACTCTGAATATTAATTTCTTTTATAACCTCACCCATTGTTAAACCTTCTTTGGTTGGATGTAAGTCATTTTTTATTACTTTTTCATACTCAATAGCATATAATTCTTTGAATTTCTGATGCCATTCTGTATGGGTGTTCTCATTTATTAAAGGTAAGATTGCCTCTAAACTCAATTTTGCATCCCCCAAAACAGCAACCTCTGTTTGTACGTTTTTGTCTATTTCAGCAGGATCTATTTCAAAATGAATCACTTTGGCTTGTCTTGCATATTCATCTAACTTTCCTGTTACACGATCATCAAAACGCATTCCAATAGCGATTAAAACATCACATTCATTGGTCAATACATTGGGTGCATAATTTCCATGCATTCCTAACATACCAACGTTTAAGGGATGTGACGTAGGAATTGCAGAAGCTCCTAAAATTGTCCATGCAGCAGGGATTCCTGCTTTTTCGACAAGTGCTTTTAATTGCTCCTCTGCTTGACTTAAAATAATCCCTTGCCCCCAAATAATCATCGGTTTTTTAGCAGCATTCATTAATTTTGCAGCAGCTTCGATAGATGAAATATCTGTTTTTGGTACAGGATTGTAACTCCTTATTTTTGTGCATTTCTCATAAGAAAAATCAAACTCTTCAAACTGAGCATCTTTGGTGATGTCCACTAAAACAGGACCGGGTCTACCGCTTCTTGCAATGTAAAATGCTTTTGCTAAAGCTCCAGGAATATCAGCTGCTTTGGTTACTTGACAGTTCCATTTTGTAACCGGTGTTGAAATACCAACAATATCCGTTTCTTGAAATGCATCACTTCCCAATAAATGAGAGGGTACTTGACCAGTAATACATACCATGGGTGTGGAATCTATTTGCGCATCTGCTATCCCTGTAATCAAATTAGTAGCTCCTGGACCAGAGGTTGCTATAGCGACACCTACTTTTCCTGAAATTCGTGCAAATCCTTGTGCAGAATGCGTTGCACCTTGTTCATGACGTGTTAAAACATGATGAATTTTATCTTGATATTTAAATAATTCATCATATACAGGCATAATTGCTCCACCAGGATATCCATAAATTATTTTTACATCTTCTTCTATCAAACATCTTACAATTGCCTCGCTACCTGAAATCTTTTCTGTAGCTTTAATTGATGTTTTGTTGTCTTTTATGGTGTGTGCTTCCATATGATTATTTTGTTTTAGATTTCTACTAAATAGAAATGATCCTCTTTTTTTTATAAATCTGTAACACATCCTTTAGATGCTGAGGCTACTGTTTTTGCATATTTATATAAAATACCTTTTTTGTGCTTCAATTCCGGTGCAATCCAATTTTCTTTTCTCGCAGCAATTTCCTCATCAGATATTAATACGTTTATTGAATTGTCTTCGGCACTTATTCGAATAATATCTCCTGTTCTTAGAAGTCCAATTGTTCCTCCAGATTGTGCTTCTGGTGTAATATGACCTACCACAAAACCATGGGTTCCTCCTGAAAAACGACCGTCTGTNATTAATGCTACTGATTTNCCTAAACCAGCCCCCATAATTAACGAAGTTGGCTTTAACATTTCGGGCATTCCTGGACCTCCTTTNGGCCCCACATATCGAATAACAACAACATCTCCTTTGGCTACTTCTCNGTTTGAAATTCCAATGTTTGCAGCTTGNTCTCCATCATACACTACAGCTTTCCCTTCAAAAAGTAATCCCTCATTTCCNGAAATTTTAGCAACCGCTCCTTCCTCTGCNAGGTTNCCATATATTATTTGAATATTTCCTGATGTTTTTAAGGCCTTATTTGTTGGATAGATCACATCTTGATCTTCAAATTCCATCGGANCCACNTCCGCTAAGTTCTCTGCCAATGTCTTTCCTGTAACAGTCAAACAATCGCCATNTAANTATCCATTATCTAATAAATACTTCATAATCGCTGGGGTTCCTCCAACTCCGTGAACATCTTCCATTANGTATTTACCTGAAGGTTTTAAATCTGCAATTAATGGCGTTCGATCACTTACCTTTTGAAAATCTTCTAAAGTAAACTCAATATCAGCAGCATGCGCAATTGCTAAAAAATGCAACACTGCATTTGTAGAACCTCCCAACGCATTTACAATAGCAATAGCGTTTTCTAAAGATTTTTTAGAAATAATATCCAACGGTTTTAAATCTAATTCTAATAAATTTTTTATAGCTGAAGCCGTTCTTTCTGCTTCAGATAACTTATTAGGGTTTTCTGCGGGAATTGAGGAGTTATAAGGCAATGCAAAACCCATACATTCTATAGCAGATGCCATCGTATTTGCAGTATACATTCCTCCACAAGCTCCAGCTCCAGGTATGGCTCTTTTTATAATTTCTCTGTACTCTTCTTCTTCAATTTCTCCTGCCATTTTTTGACCTAAAGCCTCAAAAGCGGAAACAATATTTAATTTTTTCCCTTTGTAGTTACCTGAGGCAATTGTACCTCCATACATCATGATTGAGGGTCTGTTTAAACGCAGCATTGCAATGACTGCTCCTGGCATATTTTTGTCACACCCAACTACAGAAACCAACGCATCATAACTTTGTGCATTCATCACAGTTTCTATTGAATCTGCAATGATATCTCTAGAAGCCAATGAATAATTCATCCCTGAAGTCCCCATAGAGATTCCGTCTGACACCCCTATTGTATTGAACCCTAAACCAACTAAACCAGCAATATTACTCTCAACTTTGACTTCAGCAGCCAGGTTATTTAAATGCATATTACAAGGGTTTCCATCATAACCTGTACTCGCAATACCAACTTGAGCTTTGCTCATATCTTCGTCTGACAAACCTACCGCATAGAGCATCGCTTGTGATGCTGGCTGAGATTCATCTTGTGTTAACCTACTACTGTGTTTATTTAGTTTCATCTAATGTTTTCTTCAATTTGTTGACGAAATTACTATGTTTCTTTGATATTATTGAAAAAAATTGAATGTAATTCTTTAAATTCAGGTATTAAAAAAAAGACCTAAAATACTTACAATCAATAATTTAATATTATTTAATTATGATATTCAATCCTTAAAATATTTTCATAAAAAAACCTTCCGTTTTAAAGGAAGGTTCGTTTATAAAAATATATAAATATTACTTCCTTGTCATGATGTAATAATTACAATGACCATAATGATAGAGTTAATATTTAAAAGTTGTTTATTCATCTTATACTCAAATATTCGAAAATTAATTTTAATTACACAAACAAAATCTTAGTTTTTTATATAATCGTACTTTGACCCATATGAATATTTTTAAAATTCATAGCACTATCCTCTTGGTTTGCAATATAATCAGCAATAAAATCACCGACCTTAGCCGTAGAGGCTGCGTACTGATTCTTCCCTTTTAAATCTTGCGTTGTAATTCCTAAATCTAAAGACTTTTCTACCGCTCTTTGAATTGCATCAGCTTCATCATGTAACCCTAAATGCTCTAACAACATCGCTGCAGACAAAATAGAGGCCAAAGGGTTTGCGATGTCTTTTCCTTTTGCTTGAGGATACGAACCATGAATGGGTTCAAACAAAGCATTTTTATCTCCAATGGAACTTGATGCAATAATCCAATTGAGCCACAAATTACGCTAGCTTCATCTGAAATAATATCTCCAAATAAATTTTCTGTAAGTACTACATCAAATTGTTTTGGATTTTGAATAATTTGCATGGCTGCATTGTCGACAAATAAAAAATTCAAAGCAACATCTTTATACTCCTTTGCAATGTTTGTAACTGTTTTCCTCCATAAACGAGAGGTTTCTAAAACATTTGCTTTGTCTACTAAGGTTACTTTTTTCTTTCTATTCTGAGCCGCTTTAAAAGCTAGATGTGTTACTCTAGAAATTTCTTGTACAGTATAAGAACACCCATCAAAAGCAGTGGTGCCGTCTTCGCTTGTTTCTTTTGTACCGAAATAAATTCCTCCTGTTAGCTCTCTGTAGATACTAATATCTGTTCCAATAATAATATCTTTCTTTAAAGGAGAATTTTTTATTAGTTTATTGTAAGCCTTTACAGGTCTTACGTTACAAAATAATCCCAACTCTTTTCTCAAACGCAAAAGACCTTGTTCTGGCCTTACCTTTAAGGTTGGATCATTGTCATACTTTAATTCTCCAATGGCTCCAAACAAGATTGCATCTGAGCTTTTGCATATGTTAATGGTAACATCAGGTAGAGGGTTTCCGGTAGCATCGATTGCACAAGCTCCCATTTGAGCTTCTTTATATAAAAAAATATGATCATACACCTCAGCTACAGCATCCAGTGCTTTTTTGGCTTGAGTAGTTACCTCTGGTCCTATACCATCTCCAGGGATTACAGCAATTGTATATTTCATTGTATTTTAGTAATCTAAAAAGTTTATATATAATCAAATATATATTTTTTTAAATCATTTTCCCGAAATTTGTAACTCTATTTTAAAACAGAAGTATTTACGAGTTTTAAAGCATCAGTATTTTTGATGTTTTACTTACTTCTTTCATGATTTGATGAATGTCCTCATCTTTCACTTCTTTTTGTTTGTCTGCAGTAATAAGAAAAGCAGTATAAGCAACATCTAATTGCACTTTGGTTAATTCATAACCAATTTTTTTAGCTCTATATGCTAAGGCCGCTCGACCACTCCTTGCGGTTAACACAATAGCACTTTCGGTAACACCAACATCTTCAGGATCCATAATTTCATATGTTTCCCTATTTTTTATCACTCCATCTTGATGAATCCCGGAACTATGAGCAAACGCATTCGCTCCAACAATCGCTTTGTTTGGTTGTACAGGCATCCCCATACTTTCACGAACCATAATGCTTGTATCGTACAATAACTTTGTATTGATGGTTGTTTCCAAATTTAAATAAGGGTGCTGTTTTAAGACCATTACCACTTCTTCCAAAGCTGTATTTCCTGCTCTTTCTCCAATTCCATTAATAGTACACTCTATCTGACGTGCCCCATTGATAACACCCGCTATTGAATTGGCAGTTGCCATTCCAAGATCATTGTGACAATGACAAGAAAGAATTACATTTTCGATACCTTTCACATGTTCACGCAAATATTTGATCTTTGCTCCATATTCTTCTGGCAAACAGTATCCTGTGGTGTCTGGAATATTAAGCACAGTAGCACCCGATTTAATAACAGCTTCACAAACTCTCGCCAAATATTCATTGTCAGTTCTACCGGCATCTTCTGCATAAAACTCAACATCTTCAACAAATGATTTCGCATAAGAAACGGCTTTCTTAGCTCTTTCTATAACCTCTTCTCTAGAGGAATTGAATTTGAATTTGATGTGTGAATCACTGGTTCCAATTCCTGTATGAATTCTAGGAAATTTTGCATATTTCAATGCATCTGCAGCTACTTTTATATCATTTTCTACAGCTCGTGTTAGTCCGCAAACTGTTGCATTTTTAACAATTTTAGAAATTTCAGAAACAGACTTAAAATCTCCAGGACTAGAAACAGGGAAACCTGCTTCAATTATGTTTACACCTAATAAATCTAATCGCTCTGCTATTACTAATTTTTGATTGGTATCTAATTTACATCCGGGAACTTGCTCCCCGTCTCTTAAAGTTGTATCAAAAATATGAACTTTGTTATCTTGCATAGTTTGTGAAAAATAATCTTAATTAAAATCAAATATATATATTGGGATTAAAATAAATAGTTATTTTTACGAAACTGTACGATTTCTAATAGGATTTACAAAAACTTAAACATTTAACTGTCAGTTTTTTATGAGTAAAAGTGTTACATCAGCCAATCAACAAAATGATGCTCTTTTTGTATTAATTAAGTCTTTAACTAAATCAGAAAAGAGACAGTTTAACCTATATGTAGGTAGATTAGGTGGAAATATTGATGCGAAGTTTTTCTCTTTGTTCAAATTTTTGGAGAAGCTAAAGGTGTATGATGAAAAAACAATCATTGGTAGCGGAATCGTATCAAAACAACAACTTTCAAACTTAAAGGCTCATTTATACAAACAAATCTTAATTAGTTTAAGATTAAATCCTGCACACAAAAATATACGAATTCAAATAAGAGAACAATTAGATTTTGCCACCGTATTGTATCAAAAAGGACTGTACAAACAAAGTTTAAAATTATTAGAAAAAGCAAAGAATTTAGCTTTAGACAGTGAAGAAAAGAACATCGCATACGAAATTGTAGAACTTGAAAAGGTAATTGAAACACAATACATTACAAGAAGCCTGAGCAACAGAGCAAACCAGTTATCAATCCAAGCAAAAGAACTTAGCCAGCAAAATGTTATTGCTAGTAAACTTTCAAACCTATCCCTTCAACTATATAGTCATTTAATTCAAAATGGCTACGTGAAAAATATTAAAGAGCTAGAGTTTATTGACAACTATTTTAATGACCGAATGCCAAAGTATGAGTATAAGAATTTAGGATTTAGAGAAAAACTTTGGTTATTCAAAGCACATTTGTGGCATAGTTTCTTGGTTCAAGATTTTTTATTAAGCTACAAATATGCTAGAAAATGCGTAGANTTATTTAACAGCTCAAAATTAATTCACCTCCACCCTGTTTTCTATCTAAAATCTAAAAACTACCTNCTGGAAGCTTCTTTTTTAGTTAAAAAAAACACCACCTTTAAAGACGAACTTACTTTTTTCGAATCTGAAATAGANCAGCAGAAAATACCGCTGAATACAAATACAGAATTATTAATTTTNTTGTATTTATATTCAAATAAATTACATTTTCACTTTTTAGAAGGTTCTTTTGAAGAAGGTGAGTACCTCGTCGATATTATTAATAATAAAATTGATCAATACAAAAACAGACTAGACAACCATTATATTGTTCTATTATACTACAAAATAGCGTGTCTGTATTTCGGTATGGGTAAAAACAAGTTATGTATTGCTTATTTGCAAAAAATTATTCGTTCTAAAAATATTAGTGCTGCTGAAGATTTACAATGTTTTGCNCGTGTTTTAAATTTGATCGCACATTATGAATGTGGTTTGGATTATGACCTAGAAAGACAGTTTGTAGACACGTATAAGTTCTTATTAAAAATGGAGAATTTACAAGAAGTACAAAAAGTTTTTCTAACTTCTATAAGAGATCTNAGTGATGTTTTTCCTCACGAAATTAAAAATGAGTTCAAAAAAATTCATGGNAAATTAAAGAAATTTGAAAATCATCCTTATGAAAAAAGAGCCTTCTTATACCTAGACATCCTATCTTGGTTAGAAAGTAAAATTCAAAACAAACCGATCGCTACGATTATTAAAGAAAAAACAAATCAACTTACTAAATAATAGCAAAATAACAGTTGAAATAGCAATTTTTTAACAATACTGTATTAATGATTTAAAATTATGAAATAATAACCTCTAAAAGTCAAAAAACTAAATAATACACCTATTTTTGTTTTGTGAAACTAGTAAAAACACATACCATTTCCTCAAAAACTACACATGTAGCTTGTCTTTCTATGTCTACAATTACCCGCACAACTTCAACGATTACCCTATAGGGGTTCTCTACTATATTCATATCACCACAGGTTATTCTATTTTATTTTTTTAAAATATCAAAATAAAGTCAATTAAAACATAAATTACACAAACTATTCATTAGAAATGAAAGTATTAAAATTTGGCGGTTCGTCTGTCGCAAATTCCGAGAACATACAAAAAGTCTTAGCGATCGTTAAGCAGGAATCTAAAAATGAAAAAGTAGCTGTAGTTGTTTCTGCTTTTGGCAAAACGACTGATCAGCTAATCTCAGCTGGAAATAAAGCTTTGAAAAATATTGCAGATGCAAAAGAAACTTTAGAAACAATTAAAGAACTCCATGATCAGATAATTACTGATTTAATTACGACCCATAAAAAAGAAGTGCGTTCAGAAGTTGCAGATCTTTTTAAAAAATTATTGTCTATCTACGAGGGTCTTTATCTGCTTCAAGAACTATCTGATAAAACCTTGGCAAAAATATCTAGTTTTGGTGAGAGACTATCTTCTCTTATAATTGCAAATGCAGCAAAAGAATTATTTGATGCAACTCACGAAGAAAGTAGAAAATTAATTACAACCAATAACGATTATTTAAACGCCCAAGTAAATTTTAAAATTACCGATGTTAACATCACTTCATTTTTTGACAAAAACAAACATCAAGTAGTTTTTTTAGGCGGTTTTATTTCGTCAAATAGCAACCATGAAACAACTACTTTGGGAAGAGGAGGTTCTGATTATTCAGCTTCAATTTATGCGGCGGCATTGGGCGCAAAAGAATTACAAATCTGGACAGACGTAAGTGGAATGTTTACAGCAAATCCAAGAGTTGTAAAACAGGCTTCTCCAATCTCAGAAATCTCTTACGTAGAAGCAATGGAGTTGTCTCATTTTGGGGCCAAGGTTTTATACCCTCCAACCATTCAACCCTCATTGAGAAAAGAAATTCCAATTAGAATTAAAAACACATTTGATCCAGAGAATCTTGGAACATTGATTTCTAATAATCCTAAAAACGGAAATGAAGTTAAAGGAATCTCTCATATTGAAAACATCAGTTTGATTACCATAGAAGGTGGAGGCATGGTTGGTATTCCTGGATTTTCGCAGCGACTATTTGAAACTCTTTCTCGTCAAAAAATTAATATTGTTTTTATCACTCAAGCTTCTTCGGAACATTCTATATGTGTAGGTTTATACGAAAATGATGCTGCAAAAGCCTCCGAATTATTAGACGACACCTTTCGCAGCGAAATAGATAGAAAAAAAATAAAGCCCATAATTGTAGAAAATAATTTAGCAATCATTGCAGTTGTTGGAGAGAGCATGAAAAACTACCAAGGTTTGAGCGGACAAATGTTTAGCGCTTTGGGAAAAAACAATGTAAATGTTAGAGCGATCGCTCAAGGTTCCTCAGAAAAAAACATTTCTGCTGTGATCAATAAAAAAGATGCAAAAAAAGCTTTAAATACTTTACATGAACAATTTTTTGGTGAAAAAATAAAACAGCTAAACTTATTTGTAACTGGCGTTGGAAATGTTGGAGAACGATTTTTAGCCCAAATTCACAAACAAAACGAATTCCTAAAAGAAAACTTAAAGTTAACTATTCGAGTTATTGGAATTTCGAATTCAAGGAAAATGGTCTTTGACAGCGATGGTATTAATTTAGAAAACTGGAAAGAAAAGTTAGAGAATGGAGCTCCTACAAGTTTAGATAGCTTCTATAATAAAGTAAAAGAATCCAATCATAGAAATAGTGTTTTCATTGACAACACTGCAAATCAACAAGTATCTGAAGTATATGAAAAATATCTGCGTCAAAGTATTTCTGTTGTAACTTGTAATAAGATTGCATGTGCTTCGAGCTATGAAAATTACAAAGCTTTAAAAGAAATTTCAAGGAAATTCAATGCTTCATTTTTATTTGAAACAAATGTTGGTGCAGGATTACCGATCATAGATACTCTTAAAAATTTAATTAACTCAGGAGACCAAATTCATAAGATCCAAGCCGTTTTATCTGGAAGTCTAAATTTTGTATTTAATAATTTCAATGAAAACTCAACTTTTCACAATGTAGTTGAACAAGCACAACAAGAGGGATATACTGAACCTGATCCAAAAATTGATCTGAGTGGAGTAGATGTTGCTAGAAAAATTTTAATTCTAGCCAGAGAAAGTGGATATCAATTAGAATTAGAAGATATTTCTAAAAATGCTTTTTTACCCTTAGACACCCTAGAAACTAAAAATAATGAAGATTTTTATACTTCATTGATCAAACACGAAAATCATTTTCAAAAAATTTATGCCGAAGCAAACGACAAAGACTGTCGTTTAAAATATGTGGCAGAATTTAAAGACGGAAAAGCCACTGTTGGTTTACAGCATATTGCTACTGACCATCCTTTTTATAATTTAGAAGGAAGTGATAATATTGTCTTATTTTTCACGGAAAGATATCCTGAAAATCCCTTATTAATTAAAGGTGCTGGTGCTGGTGCAGAGGTTACTGCTTCTGGTATTTTTGCAGATGTTATCAGAATTGCAAATCAATAAATTATGGAGTATTTAAAAATATTTGTTCCTGCAACAGTTGCCAATGTTTCTTGTGGCTTTGACTCTTTAGGATTTGCTGTTGAAGCAATTGGAGATGAAATGACCTTTACAAAAACAGTAGAAAAAGGCGTTAAAATTAGTACTATTACAGGTGCCGATTTAACCTATGACATTGATCAAAATGCAGCAAGTGCCGTTGTGAAAAAAATTTTAACTGATGTGAATGCCCCTTTTGGTATTTCCATAACAATTCACAAGGGTTTTGCCCCGGGAAGTGGCCTAGGAAGTTCTGCAGCAAGTGCAGCTGGGGCAGCTTTTGGAGCAAATCAATTATTAGGATGTCCGTTCTCAGAGTTAGAACTTACAAAGTTTGCTATGTTTGGAGAAGAGGTTGCCTGTGGAACCCCCATTGCAGACAATGTTTCTGCTGCGATATATGGAGGGTTTGTCTTAGTAAGAAGCTACACTCCTTTAGAAATTATAAAATTACCGGTTCCATCAGCTCTAAGAGTTGTTGCAATTCATCCACAAATAGAGGTAAAAACAAAAGATGCTAGAGCNGTTTTACCNAAAAAAATTGAGTTAAAAGATGCNGTTACGCAATGGGCAAATGTAGGAGGCTTAATTAGCGGTTTATATTCAAACAACTATCATCTTATTAGTAATTCTTTGGTAGATATTATTGTAGAACCNGCAAGAAAAAAATTAATTCCGTTCTTTGACAANGTAAAAGACAGTGCTTTAAAAGCTGGAGCNCTAGGAGCTGGAATTAGCGGATCTGGGCCAACGATTTTTGCACTTTGTAAAGGGGATGCAGTTGCTGAAGCTGTTTATAAAAACATTGAAGAAAGTTATAGAGATACAGGGATTGATTTTGANCTGTTTATTTCTAAAATAAATCAAGAGGGTATAAAAATAGTGTCTACTGAGACACCTAAATAAAAAAACACATGAACTATTACAGTTTACTTCATAATTCTCCAAAAACAACTTTTAAGAATGCAGTTGTAAATGGGATTGCACCAGACAGAGGTCTTTATTTTCCAGAAAATATTGCTCCACTCTCCAAACATTTTATTGATCATATTTCTGAGTATACAAATCATGAAATCGCTTTTGAAGTAATCAAACAATTTGTAGGTGATGAGATTCCTGAAGAGAAATTAAAAGAGATTATCGCAAAAACAGTTTCATTTGATTTCCCAACAGTAAAAGTTGATGACAACATNGCTTCTCTGGAATTGTTCCACGGACCAACGATGGCATTTAAAGATGTTGGAGCAAAATTTATGGCTCAGTGTTTGGAGTATTTTAACAAAGATAATGACGATGAGGTTACCGTATTGGTGGCAACTTCCGGAGATACAGGAGGAGCTGTTGCAAATGGTTTTTTAGGAACAAAAGGAGTTAATGTTGTTATTTTATATCCTTCAGGAAAAGTAAGTGATATTCAAGAAAAACAATTAACTACTTTAGGTCAGAACATCAAAGCTTTGGAAGTAGATGGTGTTTTCGATGACTGTCAAGAAATGGTGAAAACAGCTTTTTTAGACAAAGAAATTACCAAAACACTCACTTCAGCAAACTCTATAAATGTTGCACGTTGGTTACCACAAATGTTTTACTTTTTCTTTGCCTATAAAGCACTCCACAAGACTCAAAAAGAACTGGTATTTTCAGTTCCTAGTGGTAATTTTGGAAATATTTGTGCAGGAATTATGGCGCAAAAATTAGGTTTACCAATTAAGCATTTTGTAGCCTCCACCAACATAAATGATACTGTTCCCAACTACCTTGTAAACGGTGTTTACAATCCCAAGCCCTCAAAAGCTACGATTTCAAACGCAATGGATGTTGGTAACCCTAGTAATTTTATTAGAATACAAGAATTATTTAACAACGACATTGAAGCTCTTAGAAGAGCGTTTTCTTCCTATAGTTTCACTGATGATGAAACTAGAAGCGCAATGAAAAAAATTCACAGCAGTTCTGGTTATGTTTCAGACCCCCATGGGGCTGTTGGATATTTAGGCTTGAAAAAATACGGATTAAAAGAAAATGAATTTGGAGTTTTTCTTGAAACAGCACATCCCGTTAAATTTTTGGATGTTGTTGAAGACACACTCCCTGTCAGCGTTGAAATACCAGAACAAATTAGAGGAATTATGAATCATAAAAAAATTGCTACAAAAGCATCAAGCTATCAAGACTTGAAAGATTTTTTAATGAATTAAAAAAAGACATCCTATTTAGAAAAAGTAAAAGTCCTAATAAATAAAAATTTATTAGGACTTTTTAGTTGGCCTACAAGGACTCGAACCTTGAATGTCGGTACCAAAAACCGGTGTGTTACCAATTACACCATAGGCCAATCTGTTAATGAGGGTGCAAATTTAACCCAAAGTTTTAATTTCACAAACATTTTTTATGAAATTTTGATTTTAACAAACTTTTATGAGGGATCTCTATTTGATAAATCTAAATTACAACTGTTTTAATTCATATTTATTAGTAAATTCGCTGTAATATTATTGAACAACTATGACTTCAGAAAATTTTAAAAAATGGAATATCATCTTAGGATGGATTGTATTTGCCATTGCTTTAATAACGTACTCTCTAACACTAGAACCAACTGTAAGTGCCTGGGATTGTGGAGAATATATTTCCACTTCTGTAAAGCTTGAAGTTGGTCACCCACCAGGAGCACCATTATTTCAAATGTTGGGAGCTTTTTTTGCAATGTTTACCTCAAATGTAAATGAAATTGCTAAAATGGTTAATTTCATGTCTGCCTTAGCAAGTGCATTTACCATTTTATGTATGTTCTGGACCCTTACTAATTTGACAAAAAAATTAGCGTTAAAAAGAGGGGGTATTTCTGAAGGAAAATACATTGCAATATTAGGAAGTAGCATTGTAGGTTCTTTGGCATATACTTTTTCTGATAGTTTTTGGTTCAGTGCTGTAGAAGGTGAAGTGTACGCCATGTCCTCTTTTTTAATGGCATTGTTATTCTGGCTAGGTTTAAAATGGGAAAGTGAAATACATACCCCAAGAGGTCACAAATGGTTAATTTTAATAAGTTTTGTAGTAGGTTTATCATTTGGTGTTCACATCCTTTCTCTACTGGTAATTCCTGCGATTGTATTATTATATTTCTTCAAAACATATAAGAATATCAATGCGAAAACTACCGCAGTAGCCACTGTGGTTTCTGTCGTAGTTTTAATGTTTGTTTTTAAATTTTTATTCCCTTTTACATTAAAGTTTTTTAGTGTTTCAGAATTATTTTTTATCAATTCTATTGGAATGCCCTACAATTC
>JGI24540J26637_10000421_pt1 | contig 17505 bp, 18 predicted proteins | sample NorSeaMetagenome_FD_26637 | JGI IMG/M metagenome (IMG submission 26637)
CGGAGGGCTGGTGTTGAAATTCTCTTCCCAGTTTGCTTCAACGGGTAAATCTGCCGGTTTCTCAGTTAGCCAATCACTCTCTGTTTCAATCTCAGTAATTGGTTTTTCTGTTGCGTCCTCAGCGGCATTGTGACTTTTAATGTCATCGAGGTCTAATCCGCTAGTCATCCTATCCTGATATTCGGAGGGAGACTTTTTGGGATCATCATTCGAGAGGCTACTCGTTCCTTCATCGATTTCTAGTAGAGGATTACTATAAATTTGTTCGGTGATTTCTTGACTTAATTCGAGGGTAGATAGCTGTAATAACTTAATCGCCTGCTGCAACTGAGGCGTCATAGTTAACTGTTGGCTAAATTTTAATTGTAAGCCTGGGCGCATAGTAAATAATCAGATGCCTAACTGACCAGCAAGTTTAGTGCCAACACTATCAGTATGGCAATGCATTAAACAATAATTAAGCGTTATTACAAGGTAAAATGTTCGCCAAGATAGGTCTTTTTAACCTTTTCATCGTTTAATATGTGCTCAGTAGTGCCTTCGGCAATAACATGACCTTCACCAATAATATATGCGTGTTCGCATATATCTAGTGTTTCTCTCACGTTGTGATCAGTGATTAGCACGCCAATGCCTTTGTCGCNGAGGTGACGGATAATATTTTTAATGTCGTTGACAGAGATAGGATCAACCCCTGCAAAAGGCTCATCAAGTAATATAAATTGAGGATCAGCCGCCAGCGCGCGAGCAATTTCAACGCGCCGTCTTTCTCCTCCGGAAAGGCTCATACCAACACTTTTCGCCAAATGAGAAATATGGAATTCATTGAGCAATGTTATCAGTATCTCGTTGCGCTCACGTCGAGAGAGGTCTTTCCTCGTTTCCAATATCGCTAAAATATTATCTTCAACGCTAAGTGTTCTGAAAATTGATGGCTCTTGCGGCAAATAGCCGAGCCCTCTGCGAGCGCGACCATGCATCGGTAGGGCTGTTAAATCTTCACCATCAATGTACACATTGCCCCCGTCTTGTGCCACTAATCCCACTATCATATAAAAGCAGGTAGTTTTACCGGCGCCATTAGGACCAAGGAGGCCNACAATTTCCCCTTGCTTTACTGACAGAGACACATCTTTTACGATCGGTCTTCTGGCATAAGCCTTGGCAAGATTTCGTGCCTCTAAGACGGCCATTAAGTGATTTCCTTTAATTGATCTGACAAGGTTACTTTTTCGCTTGGCAACTCTTCATTTTTGGTATTTTGATTGAATGGTGGAATAACCAGTTGAATTCGCTTTTGTTCACTTTTCTCGTTGCCCTTGGCTGTCCATGTACCTTTTTCTAGGTCATAGTTAATGCTATCGCCCTTTATAGAGGTACCGTTGCGAGTCAATGCAGCATTGCTCTTTAAATTAATCGCATCTTCAGTAACAAGATAGTCNATACTCTCAGCTCGCGCGATGATTAGGTTATCGTCAAGTGCAGACATTTGTTGGTAACGCGCGGGTGATCCGGAGCACGATATGCGACTGACCTTGTCATCTTCGTAGAAAATAATCACTCGGTCAGCGTTGATTAGAGTAGTGCCTTGGCGAATAACCACATTGCCACGATACTCTGTTAGCCCAGTAACCTCGTTGCGCTTAGCATAGTCTGCATTGACCGCAATAGCTTGATTGCCATCAGAAAAAACCGGTGCCGACAGCATAGCCAGAACTAAGTAAAAAAACAGTAGACTGTGTCTAAGTAGCTTCATGAACGGCACGGACCTTGGAGTTCATCGTAAAAATCTCTTTGCTAAGGTTGGCATTGAGTCCCTTGCCAGAGACCGATAACGCNGGAGTCGTTAGGGTAAAATCACCATCTGTTGTAATTAGCATATTGGGCGCATCGTACTCCAGACTATCTGAGACCATTGTTGTCTGGCTATTTTTACCCCCGATAACCGCCTCCACGTCACCATTTAATACCAGTTTGCGACCGTCCTCAGAAAGACTTCCGATATTGGCAACAAAAGATACGCCTGTATCTTTCCCTTTCGCTTTATTAGTGACAGCAACAAAGCGCGGTGCAGNTAGTACTACTCCAGATTCGCCTTTGAATAATTCCATCTTAGAAGAGGTAAGGAAGAACAGTTCATCGCCAGTATCTGAAAAACGCCGACTGCTTATTCCAGTCATATAGCTATCAACACTGCGTTTTTGAACCAGCTCACCATCATTTTTTCGCATGAAAGATTCTGGAGGCGAATCCCATACCACCAAAAACCAACCGACAATCAGCAGTAAAATAACACTAATGAATGATTGACGAATCACTGGAATTGCTCCAAAAGAGCATCAAATTTATTCTGGGCCTTCAGAATCATCTCNGCGGCTTCGCGCACGGCACCATCACCACCAGATTGTCGTGTCTGCCAAGCTGCCTCTGTAGTCAAAGTACTGCTAGCATTTGCAACAGTGATACCTAAGCCGACGGTGTTGATGACTGCCAGATCGGGAAGATCATCTCCCATGAAGGCAATTTCATGCAAACCTACATCCAGACTTTGTAATAATTCTGTCAAAGCGGTTAGCTTGTCTTCACGGCCTTGAATGACAGGACTGATCCCCAGTTCATCTGCTCGTCTTTGCAATAAAGCCGACACACGACCCGTGATTATTCCAACTTGTATTCCGCCTTGTTGAAGCAATTTTATACCCAGACCATCTTGAATATTAAAGGCCTTCAATTCTTCGCCGCTATTGCCATAGTAGAGCTTCCCATCGGTGAGCACACCGTCTACATCAAGAAGCAAAANTTTGATATTTTTTGCAGCGCTAAGTATATCTTCAGAGGGCATAAGCACTAGACAACTCCCGCTCGAAGTATGTCATGCAGGTGCACCACACCTGCAGGATTTTGATGATCATCCTCAACAATAAGTGCCGTAATGCTTGAGTTTTCCATAATCGTTAGGGCCTCAGCAGCCAGCATGTTTTGACGAATGGTTTTTGGGCTCATAGACATCACATCACCGATGGGCGTNTTAGNNATATCGATACTTAAATCAAAAATTCGACGCAAATCACCATCAGTAAATATACCCATCAGTTTATTTTCTGGGGACATAACGGTGGTCATGCCGAAGCCTTTTTGAGTCATCTCAAGGAGAGCCGCCTGCAGTGGTTGGTCGACCATTACTGAAGGCATCTCATCACCTTTGTGCATAATGTCTCCGACGCGGAGCAGTAACTTACGTCCTAAGGCACCCCCTGGATGGGAAAAAGCAAAGTCTTCGGCGGTAAATCCTCGCGCCTCTAAAAGAGCTATTGCGAGGGCATCTCCCATTACCAAGGTAACGGTAGTGCTGGTTGTTGGGGCTAAGTTAAGAGGGCAGGCCTCGCTGCTTACTGATACATCTAGATTGGCGCAGGCCGCTTGGGCCAGTTGAGACTGATCATCGCCAGTCATACTAATCAAAGGGATACCCAAACGAACAATTAGTGGTATCAGAGTGAGAATTTCACTCGTATTACCCGAGTTAGATATCGCAATCACCACGTCACCTTTGGTGATCATGCCAAGATCACCATGGCTGGCTTCGCCTGGATGCACAAAAAACGCGGGTGTGCCCGTGCTGGCCAATGTTGCTGCAATTTTGTTGCCTATATGGCCTGACTTTCCCATACCGATAACGACAACTCGACCTTCACAGCACAGAATTGTTTCACAGGCAGTTACAAAGGGGAGATCGATTCTCGACGACAGCTCTTTGACTGCATCGGTCTCCAGTTGAATGGTTCGCTGTCCTGACTTTATAAAGTCTGTCATTTCAAAATCCCAGGTTTTAGCGTTCAGTTATCGTTCAAGACACTATTATATGCTGAAAAGGTCTGATCAAGTAAGCACTAGCTTGCAACGATTGAAGGCCATAGAATTAAGTAGTAACTGCAATAGGCCGACAACAAGATGACACCAATAACTCTAGAAACAAAAGCACCACCAGGTTTTCTAGCACCTCTTAAAAGTGCAAACGCCACGATCGCCACCAGTAGCAGGGTCATTGCAGCGAGGGCAATATAGTCTCGAGTAAAAACGTCTGAAGATAAGGTAATGGGTGAAATTATCCCCGCAGCGGTCATCACTAACAAAATATTAAATAGATTTGAGCCAAAAATATTACCCACGGCAATGTCATGATGGCCGCGCTTTGCACTCATGATAGAAGCGGCCAATTCAGGAAGGCTGGTGCCAATAGCGACCACCGTTAAACCTATAATAAGGTCACTAATTCCAAAATGAAGAGCGATCGACTTAGCCCCCCAAACGGTGACCTCTGCGCCGACTAGAAGNGCACCCAGCCCAATGAAAAGCCAGATGCTAGCGGTCTTCAGACTAAGATTAGTTCCCAAGTCGCCGTGNTCAGTAACTTCTGAATCAGGATGACTCTTTTTGTACCTTACCACCATGATAAGCAAGGGAATGACTAGCAGGCCCAGAGCGAGGCTCTCCATGCGATTTAGTTGGCCGTCATAGAGACATAATCCAGCCAGTGCTGTAATTAGTAAGAGTACTGGGCTCTCCTCATACAATAGGTGCTTTTGAACGGGAATGGGTGCGACTAAGGCAGTAATGCCCAAGACTAGCCCGATATTGGCAAGGTTTGATCCGATCGCGTTACCCACAGCGAGCCCACCAGCATTTTTCAATGCAGCATTTATTGACACAATTATTTCCGGCGCGGAAGTGCCAATTGAAACGACAGTCAATCCAATGACTAGCGAAGATATACCAAGACTGCGTGCTATGCCAACACTGCCGCTGACAAACTTGTCCGCACCCCATATTAGGCCCCACAGGCCCGCAATTAAAGCGATAATAGGGATAAAAAGTACTGGCATGAGATCTCCAAAGATCGTGTGCATTGTATTTATTCGATTACCTGAGAATGGTATAGTGCGCGGCTGGAAAAGTATGCAGTGTATCAGCAGAAACTTTTTATACTAGCCAATAGCGATACAACAGCGATAGAGGCCGCGTTAAAGGATTAACCGAGGGAGAAAAATTATGATGAGATTAGGTCTTTTTATTACCATTATATGCTTGGCTTTTGGGCTAGGTTCACTGGCGTCCGCTCAATCCTCCAGTGGAGTTGTTAACAGCCAACAAAATCCATTTGAGAATATTGAAGCGATGACGGGGAGGTTGCTGATAATTATTGATGAACATAAGGACGGTTATCCTGCTAACGAAGACGCTTACTTTGAAGCGCTCAATACGCTGATGACGGGATTTGTTGATTTTGATTTTGTGGCAAAAAAAGTAATGGGTAGATATGCCAAGTCATCATCAANAGAGCAGAGAGTTCGATTTGAGACAGCTTTTCGNCAGGGTTTAGTAGAAACCTACGGACGCGGATTGATGAGTTANGGCAATGAAAAAATTGTACTCATTAATAAACAAGCTTTGGCTGAAAAGCAGAGAAGAGTGATAGCCAAACAAGAAATTCGTAGCGAAGCTGCTGTGTATCCACTCCAGTATTTGATGTATCAGAAAAAAGCCACTGGAGAGTGGAATGTTGTCAACGTGACACTAAACGGTATAGATTTAAGTAAAACATTTGCTAGCCAGTTCTTGAATGCATCACGAAAAGCATCGGGTAACATCGATCAAGTCATCGAAAACTGGCTGTCAGGGCCTAAATAAAATATGCGATAAAGCACCTTAAGTGAGAAAAAATGAACGCTGAAGACGTTAAACTCCATTTAGAAAACACACTGCCAGACTGCCTTATCCAAGTGGAGAATCAAGGCAATCACTTTAATGTCGTGGCTATCGGCGACCTTTTCGACGGAAAACGAGCGGTGCAACGTCAGCAACTTGTGTACAAGGCTTTAAATGAGCAAATTTCATCGGGCAACATACACGCCGTGACGATGAAGTTATTTACTCAGCAGGAATGGAAACAGCGCCCCGAGTAGTGGCCGAGAGGCCAAGATTAGAGGTTTCTAAATTATTTCATTTCTATACAATTTTTTATTGAAGGGTATCCGATGGATAAACTGATTATTCAAGGCGCCGGTCCGCTCAGAGGTGAAGTTTTAATCTCGGGGTCTAAAAATGCGGCTCTCCCTATTTTGTCTGGATCACTATTATGTGACGGTCTAGTGACGATTTCTAATTTGCCTCACTTGCAAGATGTAACCACAACTATCGAATTATTAGGGACCCTTGGGGTCAGCCTCAGTATTAATGAGAAAATGTCTCTAGAGGTTGATAATTCTACCCTAAATAGCATCACAGCACCGTATGATCTCGTTAAGACAATGCGCGCCTCGATTTTGGTCTTGGGCCCATTGTTAGCTCGCTATGGTGAAGCCAACGTGTCTTTCCCGGGCGGGTGTGCTATCGGTAGTCGTCCCGTCGATCTCCATTTGCGTGGGTTCGAAGCTATGGGAGCAAAAATAGAAGTTGATAAAGGCTATATCAAGGCTACCTGCGATGGGCGTCTAAAGGGAACCCGTATTTTGATGGATCTGGTATCGGTGGGGGCCACTGAGAATTTAATGATGGCAGCTGTATTAGCAGAGGGGACCACCACTATAGACAATGCAGCTCGAGAGCCTGAAATCGTTGATTTAGCCAATTGCTTAAATACCTGGGGTGCCAAGATTGTCGGTGCTGGTACCAGCACGTTGGTCATTGAGGGTGTCGACAAGCTTAGCGGTGGTGCGTTTAGGGTGATGCCTGACCGTATTGAGACAGGTACTTATCTGGCTGCCGCGGCAGCGACCGGAGGTAAAGTGAAGGTTAAGCAAACAGACCCATCGACGTTAGAAGCGGTGTTGCTGAAGTTAGAAGAGACAGGAGCAATGATAACGGTAGGGGACGATTGGATTGAATTAGATATGCAGGGGCGTCGAGCAAAAGCCGTTAGCCTTAAAACTGCACCCTACCCAGCATTTCCTACTGACATGCAAGCCCAACTCACCGCGGTTAATGCAGTGGCGGAAGGGTCTGGTGTTATTACTGAAACGATTTTTGAAAATCGCTTGATGCAGGTCCAAGAGTTAAATCGGATGGGCGCTAAAATTGTTGTCGAGGGTAATTCTGCTATTGTTTCGGGGGTAGAAAAATTAACCGGTGCTCAGGTCATGGCCTCAGATCTTAGAGCATCAGCAGCTTTGGTGATTGCGGGCATGGTTGCCGAGGGAGAAACTATCGTTGATCGAATTTATCATATTGATCGAGGATATGAGTGCATTGAAGAAAAACTGAGGCAACTAGGTGCGAAGATAAAGCGTACGCCTAATTAATAAAAATAGTATCTGACCCCTAACCAATTTAAGTGAGTTAAATAAAAAGCCATGACACAGATTACCTTAGCCCTTACTAAAGGGCGTATTCTAAAGGAGACCTTGCCGCTCTTAGAGGAAGCAGGAATTGTGCCTACGGAAGATATTTTTTCGAGCCGAAAGCTAGTATTCCCAACAAATCGTCCAGGATTGCGGCTGATAATTTTACGCGGTTCGGATGTGCCCACCTACGTTCAATTTGGGGCTGCTGACATAGGTATTGCAGGCAAAGACGTTTTACTCGAGCATCAGGGTGACGGCTACTATGAGCCCTTAGATCTTGGTATTGCTCAATGTAAACTCATGACAGCAGTGCCTGTGGGATCCTCAGTTCAGAAAGGTCGACTGCGAGTGGCGACAAAATATATTAATGTCGCGCGCCAGTTTTATGCGGAACAGGGTAGGCAGGCAGATCTGATTAAATTGTTTGGTGCTATGGAGCTTGCTCCTATCTTGGATTTGGCACATGAGATTGTTGATATCGTCGATACTGGCAATACGCTCAGGGCCAATGGCTTGGAAGCACGAGATGAAATAGCCGATATTAGCGCTCGATTGATCGTAAATAAAGCAGCTATGAAGACCAAATTCAGTGAGCTTCAGTCGACAGTCGATGCGCTCACTCGAGTCGTGATGAAATGAATAGTTCCAATAATACGCAACGCTGTGCCATCTCAAGGTTAAACGCCAGCGAGAGTAATTTCTCAGAGGCATTGGCTACCTTGATCACTTGGGACTCCGTTTCTAATGCTGCGGTAGAGGACGTTGTCCGTAAAATTATCAGTGAGATCCGTAGTCATGGTGATACAGCATTACTGCAATATACCAATCGCTTTGATCGGCGAACCTGTGCTGATGTTGAGGCGTTGTGCATTGCTCCTGAAGAAATGCATCAGGCTTTAAAGTCTATTGATGAAGACACTCGCCAGGCATTGTTGGAAGCCGCTAAGCGCATTGAAGATTATCATCGCCACCAGGTACAAGAATCCTGGCAATATCAGGAAGCCAACGGCACCCTGCTAGGTCAGCAAATAACCCCTATAGAGCGAGTAGGTATTTATGTGCCTGGCGGAAAGGCAAGTTATCCTTCATCGGTTTTAATGAATGCTATACCCGCCCGGGTTGCCGGTGTTGATGAAATAATCATGGTAGTTCCGGCGCCAGATGGCGATCTAAACCCTGTCGTACTGGCTGCCGCGGCTATCGCTGGTGTTGATAAGGTAATCACCATTGGCGGAGCTCAGGCAGTCGCTGCCCTAGCTTACGGTACCCAAAGCGTTCCCAAAGTAGACAAAATTGTTGGGCCGGGCAATATATACGTCGCCACGGCTAAGCGTTTTGTTTTCGGTACTGTGGGGCTAGATATGGTTGCTGGTCCCAGCGAAATTTTAGTTATTTGCGATGGTGGCACCGACCCTGATTGGGTAGCAATGGATCTGTTTTCTCAGGCCGAGCATGACGAGGAAGCTCAGTCGATTTTGCTTGCCTGGGATGTTGAATTTTTAGACGCGGTGCATGCAAGTATGACGCGATTACTGCCAGAAATGGAGCGCAGTGAGATTATTGCTAAGTCATTAGCCAGTCGTGGCGCACTCATTCAGGTTGCCGATGCCGAACAGGCAGCGGAAATATCGAATCGTATTGCGCCGGAGCATTTGGAATTATCCGTGGCAGATCCACAAGCATGGCTGCCCAAAATTCGTAATGCAGGAGCTATTTTCATGGGACGCCACACGTCGGAGGCACTGGGTGACTATTGTGCAGGCCCCAACCATGTATTACCCACATCAGCCACATCACGCTTTTCTTCGCCGTTGGGCGTTTATGATTTTCAAAAACGAAGCTCTATTGTGTACTGTTCAGAGCAAGGTGCTTCTGACTTGGGTAAAATAGCGTCAGTGTTGGGTCGTGCAGAATCGCTGACGGCCCATGCAAGGGCAGCTGAATACCGAATTAAAGATTAAAATTAGGCGCACTAAAAGGCAATTCAATGAGTAAATACTGGAGTGATTTAGTCACACAACTGCAACCCTATACCCCAGGTGAGCAGCCGAGCATGACTAATATTACTAAGTTAAATACCAACGAAAATCCCTTTGGCCCTTCGCCATTGGTGCTGTCGGCTATGGCATCAATCTTAAATCAAGATCTGCGTCTGTACCCGCCTCCTGGTGCAGATGGCCTCAAAGAAGCTGTTGCCAAATACTATAATCTCAATGCCAATCAGGTATTTCTCGGCAATGGATCTGATGAAGTTCTAGCGCACGTTTTTAATGGTTTATTAAAGCAATCAGAGCCACTACTGTTTCCAGATATAAGCTACAGCTTTTACCCAGTTTTTTGTAAGCTTTATGATATTAACTATAAAAAAATCCCGTTGACCGATGATCTGTCACTGGATTTAGAGAACTATAAACGTCCAAATGGCGGTATTATTTTCCCAAATCCCAATGCTCCTACAGGCAGAGTGCTGCCGTTAAAAGCCATAGAGCAGCTGTTAAAACGAAATCAGCACTCGGTGGTAGTGGTCGATGAAGCCTACATTGACTTTGGCGGTCAATCGGCGGTGGCTTTGATCAATCAATATGACAATTTGATCGTTGTCCAAACCATGTCCAAAGCACGAAGTTTGGCTGGCATGCGCATTGGTTACGCACTTGGCTCTGCACAGTTAATTGAAGGGCTTGAGCGGGTTAAAAACAGCTTTAACTCCTATCCTCTTGGGCATCTGCAAATCGCAGCCGGCATCGCTGCTTTTGAAGATGAGGCNTATTTCGATGACACCCGCAAGCAGGTCATAGCGAGCCGTGAGTGGCTCTCAGCCCAGCTAAAAGGGCTAAATTTTGATGTTCTGCCATCCGCGGCTAACTTCTTATTTATCCGTCATGAGCAAAATTCTGCTGACGCTATCGCCGCTCAACTGCGTAATTTAGGCATTATTGTTAGACACTTCAAGCAGCCAAGAATTGAAGAATTTTTGCGCATCACTGTCGGTACAGAGGCGCAGAACCGGCAGCTCATTAATGCCTTGGAAAATCTACTGGAGTAGACCTTTGGCAATCGCCTCGCCGCGGTCACCGGCAATAATACTGAATTGTCTTACTTGATCTTTTCTAAGTACGCTGAGTTTAATTGGTTGCCCTGGTGATACATTCACAATCTGACTCACACTAGCGGCTGGGTCGGTGACAAATGCGCCATTAATTTTGAAAATAATATCACCGCGCTGCATGCCAGCTTTTTCTGCTGGCCCACCCTTAGTGAGATCTGTAACACCAAATATCTGTGATATACCAAGTTGGTCAGCGATATTTTCAGGTAAAAATCCCGGGCTGGCGGTCATTCCAAGCCAGCCTCGAACGACACGACCAAATTGTAGAATGTCTTGTAATACCTTTTCCGCTGCATCGGCGGGAATGGCAAAACTAATACCATAGGCACCAGTACCATTCAGCGTTGCAGTGTTAATGCCCAGTAAATTGCCGTAGGCATCAATCAATGCGCCACCTGAACTACCAGTATTAATATCAGCATCAGTTTGAATAAAGTTTTCGAAGATATTTCTTTGCTGAATATTTCTGCCTTTGGCACTAATGATACCCTGAGTGACAGATTGGCCGATCCCGGAAGGGTTACCAATCGCCAAAACAACGTCCCCAATTCGAGCTTGAGAGGGTTCTCCTACAGTAATCGGTGTTAATCCACCGATATTGATTTTTAAAACGGCCAAGTCAATTTCAGGATCACTGCCAATAATAGTGGCGGGTGCTTCGCGCCCATCATATAACAGTACCAAAATTCTGACGGCACCATCAATCACATGATGGTTAGTCAAGATTATGCCGTCCGATTGCATAATTACGCCAGAGCCTAAGGAAGTTCTGGGGACATTATCATTCGCCGAGCGTCTTTCTTTTAAGGTGTAAATATTAACCACTGACGGCGCGGCTAGAGACACCGCTGATGCGTATGAAACGGCGCCAGACCAATCAGAACCAAGGTCAGATTGACGCAATGCCATAGGGTCATCGGTTTGAATCTCGGTGCTTGGACGAAGTTCAGGCACCACTAACAGCAACACGGCAGCAACAAATAGCCCAACTGCCACCGGCTTGAGGAAGAAATCAATAAAAATTGTTTTTGTAGACTCTTTCACGTTCGTACCCTGTCTCGACTCCAGATTATGCCACAACCCCATCCTTGGGAAGGAACCTTTTGTAAGCTGTTATTTGCGCAACAGATTTGATAATTTGGGGTTTGGTTTCAATGCCGCTCTAAAAACCAACAAAACATGTCCTATGGACTGCATTAGTTGAGCCTTGTGAGTTTGGCAAATTTCCTCACTTATCAGTTTCTTAGCGTCTCGGTCGCCAACCGATACTTTAATCTTAATTAGCTCATGATCATTCAGTGCACGATCGATTTCAGAATTGACCGAATCGGTGAGTCCTTTATTAGCAATGGTTACAACTGGCTTAAGATTGTGCCCTAATCGTCGTAAATGTTTTTTATCTGCTGCGGAACTTGTCATAATGCTAGGCTCAATGAGTAAGGCCGACATTCTAGCGAAAACTAACCCATGGCGAAATCTAAAAATCGTAGTTGGATAAAACAACACGTCAAAGACCCTTATGTAAAGCAAGCACAGGTTGATGGCTACCGATCTCGTGCCAGCTATAAATTGCTTGAAATTNTCGAAAAAGACCGTCTAATCCGATCGGGGATGACAGTCGTAGATCTAGGNTCGACACCAGGAGGGTGGTCGCAGGCAGCTANGCGCCTTGTCGGNCACNATGGAAGGGTTCATGCACTGGATATTCTGCCAATGGACGCTATTGCCGGGGTAGACTTTATTCAGGGCGACTTTACCGAAGAATCTGTATTCGAAGAACTTTTGACTTTAATTGAAAATCGGCCTGTGGACCTTGTAATTTCTGATATGGCCCCCAACTTAAGTGGTAACAAAGCTGTAGATCAGCCTGCTGTGATTTATCTGGCGGAATTAGCCTTGGAGCTAGCAGGAAAAGTGTTGACCAGCAACGGTGTTTTTATCGCTAAGTTATTTCAAGGTCAAGGGTTTGATCCGTTTGTGCTAGATGTTAGAAAAATGTTTAATGGAGTGTCTATTATTAAACCAGAGGCTTCAAGATCCCGGTCGCGGGAAGTGTATCTGGTGGCCAAAGGCCTTAAAGCCAACTAAAGAGGAAAGGAAATTGAACGATTTGGCAAAAAATATCGTGGTATGGTTGGTTTTGGCAGCCATTTTAATGTCCGTTTTTAACAGCTTTGCCCCTGAGCCTGAAAACAACAACATCGATTACTCTGTATTTTTGAGTGAAGTGCGCAATGATCGCGTGAGTGAAGTCGTTATTGCCGACTTGATTATTCAAGGCGAGCGCAATGATGGTACTAAGTTCAGATCGGTACGTCCGAATATTCAAGACCCCAAACTGATGGATGACTTGGTTAATCACAACGTCAATGTCATTGGTAAAGAGCGCGAAGAGCCCAGTCTGCTCTCACAACTATTGGTTGCTGCATTCCCCATTTTATTGATTCTTGCAATATTCGTCTTCTTCATGCGCCAAATGCAGGGCGGTGGCGGTGGCAAAGGTGGGCCGATGAGCTTTGGAAAGAGCAAGGCCAAGCTACTGACTGGTGATCAGATTAACACCACTTTTGCGGATGTTGCCGGTGTGGATGAGGCAAAAGAAGACGTCGCTGAGCTAGTAGAGTTTTTAAGTGACCCGACAAAGTTTCAGCGTCTTGGTGGTCGAATTCCCAAGGGTGTGCTGATGGTCGGTCCCCCGGGAACTGGTAAAACTCTCCTGGCCAAGGCCATTTCAGGCGAGGCGAAGGTACCGTTCTTCTCTATCTCTGGCTCAGATTTCGTTGAAATGTTTGTCGGTGTCGGNGCATCGCGTGTTCGAGATATGTTTGAACAGGCTAAGAAACAAGCACCCTGTATCATTTTTATTGACGAGATCGATGCTGTCGGTCGTCATCGAGGCGGCGGTCATGGAGGTGGTAATGATGAGCGTGAGCAAACCTTAAATCAGCTACTGGTTGAAATGGACGGCTTTGAAGGTAATGAAGGCGTTATTGTGATAGCGGCTACTAACCGCCCTGATGTATTGGACAAAGCGTTATTGCGCCCCGGCCGATTTGACCGCCAAGTATATGTTAGTTTGCCTGATATTCGTGGCCGTGAGCAAATTCTTAAAGTTCACGCTCGTAAAGTACCCCTGGAAGACGGTGTAGATTTGTCTATTTTAGCGCGCGGCACGCCAGGTTTCTCAGGCGCTGACCTGGCTAATTTAATCAATGAGGCAGCTCTTTTCTCGGCACGCGGCAATCGACGTGTAGTGACGATGGAAGAGTTCGAAAAAGCACGCGATAAAATCATGATGGGCGCTGAGCGCCGTTCAATGGTCATGTCGGAAAAAGAGAAAACAAATACTGCTTATCACGAGGCTGGGCACGCCATTATTGGTCGTCTAGTGCCTGAACATGACCCGGTGCACAAAGTCACCATTATCCCCCGTGGCCGCGCACTCGGCGTTACCCAGTACCTGCCTGAGGAAGATCGTTACAGCATGAACCGAACGCAGCTGTTTAGTCAGCTTTGTAGTCTGTTTGGCGGGCGTATCGCAGAGGAATTAGTTGGTGGTTTCGATGGCGTGACCACTGGCGCGTCCAATGATATTGAGCGAGCCACGCAGATGGCACGCAATATGGTCACCAAGTGGGGCTTGAATGAAAAAATGGGCCCAATCCTTTACGGTGAAGATGATTCGCAAGCACCCGGTGGCGGCAACACGCACTACTCTGAAGACACCTCTAGAGAGATCGATCAAGAGGTAAAAACCATTCTTAACGATGCTTATGCTCGGGCCACAACATTACTCACGGAGCATCGCGATGTCCTCGAAGCCATGAAAGATGCATTAATGGAGTACGAGACCATCGACGCTGATCAAGTTGACGATCTAATGAATCATCGCCAAGTTCGCGAACCGCGTAATTGGCAAAAAGATGATTCTGACAGCAACTCTGGCGGAGACGGTGCAAGCAGTGCAAAAAGTGACGCTTCCAAAGAGCGACCTATTGGTGGCCCAGTCGAAGACGCCTAACTGTTTTGATGTTGCAAAAACCCTGGGTTACCATTTGGTCTCAGGGTTTTTGTATTTGAAAGGTAGTGAAAAATGGCAAGTTCAACATTAAAGTGTGGCTCTAAAACCCTCGATCTGTCGGGGCCCTCGGTCATGGGAATTGTTAATGTCACTCCTGATTCGTTCTCAGATGGCGGCGAACTTTATGCCAACGCACAGCTCGATCTAAGCAAAACCCTCAAGGTAATTGAAAAAATGCTCGCCGATGGCGCTGATATTATTGATATCGGTGGAGAGTCGACACGGCCTGGGGCCGCTAAAGTGGGTACTCAGCAAGAGCTAGACCGTGTTGTGCCAGTGTTGGAGGCTGTTGTTGCGCGTTTTGATGCTTTAGTATCGGTGGATACTAGTACCCCACAGGTAATCATTGAGGCGGCAAACAAAGGCGCTAGCCTTATTAATGATGTGCGCGCACTCAGTCGCCAGGGTGCGCTTGCTGCAGCGGCACAGGCAAAACTGCCAGTGTGCCTAATGCACATGCAAAACCAGCCTAAAACCATGCAAGTTGAGCCCTCTTATACTGATGTTGTCGCTGAGGTCTTAGCCTTTCTGGCCGAGAGAAAAGCCAATTGTATCGATGCCGGCATTGACAGCAAAAACATTATTCTTGATCCTGGATTTGGATTTGGTAAGACCTTAGCCCATAATCTCACTTTATTTAACGCAATTGAGCAGTTCGTCGCCACCGGTCATCCGGTATTGGTGGGGGTGTCGCGAAAATCAATGATCGGTCAAATGCTCGGGCTAGAGCACACTGATCAGCGTTTAATGGGCAGTGTGGCTCTGGCTTTATTGGCTGCCCAGCGTGGCGCCGCAATTCTGAGAGTGCATGACGTGCTCGAAACCAACCAAGCGTTGAAAGTTTGGCAGACTCTTAATAACAAGGAAGACTAAGGCATGGTAAGAAAATATTTCGGTACAGATGGTATTCGTGGCACGGTGGGGCAACATCCTATCACCGCTGATTTCATGCTCAAGCTGGGTTATGCAGCGGGTAAGGTCTTAACCCGAGATACTAAAGTTAAAAAGCGCGTGCTAATTGGTAAAGACACTCGTGTATCAGGCTATATGTTTGAGGCAGCACTTGAGTCTGGGTTGATCGCTGCTGGCGTCAACGTAGACATGCTTGGGCCTATGCCCACACCGGCCATTGCCTATTTGACCCGCGCATTCCGGGCGTCGGCAGGCATTATTATCAGTGCTTCTCACAATCCGGTAGCCGACAACGGCATCAAGTTTTTCTCCGCTGATGGCTACAAACTACCAGATGAGGTTGAGCTTGAAATAGAACGTCTTATTGATGAGCCACTTACAACCAATGATTCGTTCAATCTTGGAAAAGCACGGCGTATTAGCGATGCCACAGGTCGTTATGTTGAATTTTGTAAAGGGTCACTGCCTTCGCAGTTTAATTTAACAGGTTTAAAGATTGTTTTAGATTGCGCCAATGGTGCAACCTACAATGCTGCGCCAAAAGTATTTAAAGAGTTGGGTGCCCAAGTTATTACCATGGCCAATGAGCCTAATGGGTTTAATATTAACGATCAGTGCGGATCTACCTACATGGAAGGGGTTTGCGCCAGAGTGGTTGAAGAAAAAGCCGATTTTGGCATTGCCCTAGATGGCGATGGCGACCGAGTATTATTCTCTGACGCCAATGGTGAGATTGTAGATGGCGATGAGCTAATCTACATTATCGCTCAACATCGTCATCAGTCAGCTGTTGGTTGCAACGGCGTTGCCGGTACTCTCATGAGTAATTTGGGGATGGAGTTAGCTCTTAAGGACTTAGGCATTCCTTTTCTGCGAACCAAGGTGGGTGATCGATATGTCGTTGAAGCGCTCAAAGAAAATGGCTGGAACTTAGGCGGTGAGGGCTCTGGGCATGTACTCTGTAGTGATTTAAACACCACTGGCGATGGTATCGTCGCAGCATTGCAAGTTATTCGAGCCATTTCCGACAGCGGAAAAACCTTGGCAGAATTAAAAACTGGGATGCAAAAATTTCCACAAATTATGATTAATGTGCGCCTTGCTGAGAAGGTCGACATTAGCAACAACAGTGCAATCAACTCGGCGGTGGCAGACGCAGAAAAGAAATTAGCAGGCCGTGGCAGGGTGCTGCTAAGACCGTCTGGTACAGAGCCACTAATTAGAGTCATGGCGGAAGGCGATGATCAAGCCTTAGTAGAGCAGCAAGTTCAAGCCATTGCTAGGGTTGTAGAGCAACAGGTAGGGTAGCAATATTTGTAAGGGAAAAGCGCCTTTCCCAGTTGTAAAAAAACCGTTTGTCGGGTAAGGTTTGCGCCCCTTTTCAAGGCACCTCAGAAAGGATTGAATGAGATGACTAAACCGCTAGTGGCGGGAAACTGGAAAATGCATGGTAATGCGAATACTGCGGCTGAACTAGCCGAACATTTAGCCTTACATGACAGCGCGTTTGTTGGCGTTGAGGTGGTTGTTTTTCCACCGGTAGTGTATCTAGACAGAGTTATCGCAGCCGCGGCCAATAGTACGGTCAGGGTAGGCGCTCAAAATATGTCCCAATGGGCATCTGGGGCTTATACCGGTGAAGTGTCCGGGGAAATGCTTAACGATATTGGTTGTGACTATGTATTGGTCGGGCACTCAGAGCGACGAGGCCTGTTTGCCGAGAGCAGCCAACTAGTTGCAGAGAAGTTTAAGGCCGCACAGCAGCAAGGATTAACACCTATCCTGTGTGTTGGTGAGTCACTGCAGCAACGTCAGCAGGAACAAACAGTAAAGGTCGTCACAGAGCAAATTGCCGCAGTGACAGACCTAGTAGGCACTGAAAGCCTCTGTAACGGCGTCATTGCCTACGAACCGGTTTGGGCAATTGGTACCGGTGAAGTGGCTAGCCCAGAACAGGCGCAGACCGTCCACGCAGAGATTCGTTCTCAACTGGGCAGTCAGGGCGCAAACACCAGAATTATCTATGGTGGCAGTGTTAATGCGACCAATGCTGGCGCCTTGTT
>JGI24540J26637_10000424_pt1 | contig 17478 bp, 6 predicted proteins | sample NorSeaMetagenome_FD_26637 | JGI IMG/M metagenome (IMG submission 26637)
TAATAAAGAAAACGCGGGGCCCAGGGCAGGAAGAATTGTGGAAGAGAAGGACTTACCTGTTTCACAACCGAGAAACTCCCCGATCCTAAATCCACACCAAAAGTATAGTCGTCCAAAAATCCCGTCTTGCTATCCGGCATGAGCCTCTCCAAAGGCTCCACCCTGTCACCTGAAGGTACAGAATCCTTCCCTATAATGTTCCCAATGCTCTCATCCGCCTCCACGGGTTTGGACTGTGTAGTTGGCTCTGGCTTTGACACCTCCTCCGCGGGAGGCTCGGGCGCAGCCTTGGGGATTTCTACCTTTGCTGGGGCAGAAGGCGCCTCGACAACATGAGGGGCGTCCTTGGGCCCCGAATCCCCAGCTACCGGTTGGGTTGGCCCCGAATTGCATTGTCCCATTTTTTCAACCTAAAGTCCGCGTTGTGGCAAAACTAATATGTCGCCGGCGGTGGTTGGCAGGGCTTGGCGGAATGGAAATGGATAAAGCTCGCAGAAACGTAATGTGTTCAAAATCAAAGGAACCAGCAGTTGTGAGTGGGTAAAAAATCGTCGTTTCAGTTTTATCTGAAAGGATTTCATCTTTTTTGTTTTATTCTTCCTTCTCTTTGGCACAGTTCCCGAGCTTTAATTTGGTTGAGGCATCTTGTGCTTATTCCTGTATCCTACGCCCGTCGAAGGGTACAACCGCTTGAACAAAACAAAACAAAGATCGATTGGTTTATTTTGGTTAAAATGTACAATGTATGCAATGTAATGTTTCATTCCGCCGCGTCTAACCACGCTGCAACGCAAGGTCTGTTAGGGTGTCGGTGTTGACGATGACAACGTGGTTGTCGAGTTGTTTGGCCAACTGGTAGAAGGAGTCGATTGAGTTGTCCCCGTCGCTCGTCAAGTACAGGTGGGTTACAGAGCCTTTCTCGAGACTGTTGATGCTCTTCGCCTGGTTTTCGACACTCATTGCCTGTAAAGAGCTCCCATCCAAGCCTCTCCATTCTCTGGGCTTGAAGAGGACGACATTGTCCCCAAGAACCTTGTATTCCTCTCTTCCGAAGAGAAAAGGCATCGGGATCGGAAAGGGGACGTTCGTGAGGAAGAAGCCTCTGCCTCCCTCGACCTGAGTGAATAAGGAGAAATAGGAGGCAATGGCCTCTTTCCATCCGTAGAACCACTCCCTATGATGAGCGATGAACAATGAGCGATGATATGATAGGTGAGAATTGTAGCTTCAGTTACAGGCTTCAGTTACAGAGGGGGGGCCAACTCGCCGCTTCGCTCCTCGCTCCGCCTCACCAGTGCACCGTCGTCCTACTTCCGAGCATTCTAAAGTCCTCCTCCATTGTTTCGACGTACTTGGCCTTGCTTTCGTCGTCCATCATTCCTGGATATGAGTAGAGATCTCCGGAAGGGGGCAGCATGAAGTAGTCGGCCTTTGTGGTTTTCGCGAGGTCGATGAAAAAGTTGAGCATATCCGGAGCCGCGTAGAAAAGGTGCGGAGACATGGTCCAGGTGAAAATAGGACACTCCTTGTTGCTGCACTGCGCAATCCTGGCGAGGGCCCAAGGAAGGTTTCGGCCCTTGACGATGCTGAGGTTATCTCCGTCTCCGACTACCAAAGATAGATAGGTTTTTTCATTGTCGTAGTTCTGCGGTTGAGGGTTAAGGTCAATGGGTTCAGTGATGGTCGGCTTGGAGCTCAGGTACGCTAGATTGTTGAATCCCGAAGAGGCAATCTGGCCCATGTTGTGTTCGCGATTACAATTTGTCTCGGCTTCAAACAGACTCCCACCTAAATTCTGGCTGTCGTCGTAGCCCCAAACTTTAATCGGCGAAGGCCAGATTCCCGACGAGGTCATTTTCTTGACGAGCCTGTATTCTGCAGTTCCGGGAATGCATCCATCGACGAGGAAGAAAGTGAAGAGCTTCTCCTTGACAATGTAGTCGACGAGGTGGGGCTTCATTTCTTTCGTGAACTGAGGGTGAAGGTCGGGGGTATTGTTCTTGTTCTCGTAACCAGGATTTAGCTTGGCGACGCCAGTAGTCTCATTGGCGTACCTGTCAAACAGGTATTCGGTCGCATCTATGGACTGCGAAAAGCGAAGCGATAGCAAATTGAGTGAGTGTGGGCAACTTCATCAGTATCGTTGGTATCGTTGTTACAACTCCTCGCTCCCCCTCACCTTGAAAGCCGCCCAATCCGTACCAACGTCAAAGGACTTAGTGTTGCCGTCGAGAAAATTCACCATGTCAGGATCGGACATATCAATAGGAACCGCATCCGTAACAGCGGCTAGGGTAACGATCTCAGGAAGCAGCTCCCTGTGAAGCTCCAAATCATACGCAATGTAATTGTTTCCAGCAACCGTACCAAGGCAAGCATTGAGAAGCTCCTCCCCCGCCTTTTTGTTATTTGCAGGTGCCATACCGGCCAGCAAGGAGAGCCACATGTCATCGTAAAGATCATCATGAGTCCACCCTCCACCCTCGAAGCCCTCCACCTCGTTCTCCTCGCGGGAAAATAGCCCTATGTACACATTAGTGGCTACCCTGTAGCCCTGAGGGAAGGAAAGAAGGGTTTGGGGTGTTAGGGTTCCTAAACAGCCCATGGTACCTTGTTGGAAGGCGAGAGCTTACCGGACTCATGCTATCATAGTTCTTAACAAAGAAAGGGGAGGACGAGTCGGGGAACGGAATTGGCTTAAAAGCCGGCGTTATCGCCGTGATGGCCAACTCTTCCACAAGTGACATGGGTAAGTAACAGCAGAGTTTGGGGCTGCCTTGGAGCTGACAAAATAAGCTTCTTCCTTGTTTATCAAACGTTCTTGTCTTATCACGCCAATGTCATCACAACTAATCATGCTTCGTTCTCTAGTTTCTGCGTCCAAGAGAGTCAACGCTTCCCATTTCCAATCCTCCAGAATAGAGGGGCTCCGAGCCGGAGGCCAAGTTCGATCTTTGAGTAACGTTATTACGCTCACTGATGAATCAGTGAGTAAGTTTATTGATGGATCTGACCGTGCTGTGTTGTACTACACCGCTACATGGTGCCCTCCTTGCAAGGTGATCAAGCCAATTTACGAGGAGCTTAGTGGCAAGTTTGAGAAGGTTTCGTTCGGAAAGGTTGATGTGGACGACTGTCCTGATGCTGCTGTCGAGGCCAACATTCGCTCGGTGCCCACATTTGTCTTCTTCAAGGATGGGGAGCCCGTGAAGGAGTTTGCGGGAGCAGGTGAGGCGAAGCGAGGAGCGAAGGACTGCTGGGCGGAGGGCTGAAGCGAAGCGACAGCAAGCAACATACCGCTTGTTCACATACCTAACAACTTTACACTCGTCGCTTCGCTCATCGCAGACCAGAAAATGTTGCAGCAGAGCTTGGAGGAGCTGTCGTCGTAAGAAATACGCATTTGGGTGGATAATAAAGGAATAATGTGCGCGTTTGATTGCTATTATACAGCTTTATTTTGTCTATCTAGTTTCTATTTAGAAGACGAGTGAAACGACAGGGTTGTTACAGAACTTCTCCTTCTGAACTCCCCTCTCCTTCCCCCCCGCGATTCCAACTCTAATCAGTGAGGTTGCATAGAGCCGCGACTCCGTATAACACCCACGTGTCTGGGTCGACGTCGGTTGGTAGTTCCACCGCGACCACAAAGTTTGTACTCATTCCTGTGGTACTGAGCACTCCCTGCCTCACACTCGTCTTGTAGACAGGGCACGCGTATTCTGTCTTTGCGCACTTGTGATTGATGGCAGGCTGGAAGTGGATCATGGGAAGGAGCTGGAACATCACGCCCTTGTCGCTGGGAGAAACCATCCACTTGTCCCAGTCCCACTTGGCACCCTCGAGGTACAAGCCGTGCACGTAAATTCCGTCGTCGGGGCCCTCTTTGATGTCCCTGGGTTCCTCTCTCATGGGGTCGAACTTGAAGGTCAACGTGTCGATGGCGACCTGGTACTTCCTTGCATATGTCTGGAGTGTTCCCGTCATGAAGCCCTGAGGGAAGAAGAAGACGGGCAGAGGGAAGCACGCCGGCTGGCCGCTCAATAGCCAGCCGTGGAAGAAGTCGACCCTGAGGATGAGATCCTTGACCCAACTTCCCAGGCTCTTCAAACTCGCAAAGGAGACCTTGGTAAAGTTGGAAGGAACCTGATTGGTCATGAAGCTGCTGTACATACTGTCGAGCTCTGAGCTCATGACAATAAGACCCTTGATGGCCTTCTTCAAGTCCCTCAGTGCCGCGTTCATTGTCCTGATCAGCCTGTTGAATTTGATCATTTCCTGCTGAAGGACAATGGCAAGACTGTTCAAGAGGCCGTTGGGTTGGATGATGAAGGTCGTCTCCCCGGCCTCTTCCTCATCGAGAATGTCGGGAACCTTGCCCTCAATATCGTCCGCCATTTCGGTCACGATCTCGTCGCTGCTCTTTCCCGCCCCTCCTCCGCTCTCCCTGGGCTGCAGACTCAACAGTGTCTGCATGAGGGTCAAACTCTCTCCCCTGTTGAAAGCGGTGTTAGCATTCTCGTGCATGCCAAACACCTCGGGGTTGTCGTTGTCAGGAAGTTCCTCAAGGTACGTCCTGACGCTTCCGAGTTCCCCAGCCTTGGGGGCATAGTAAACTCCACTGACAGAGAACCTATAATCGTCGTCCAAGGTCTCCCTCCTGATAAACTTGGCCAGGATACTCATCAAGCAGCGCCTGTCCCAGTCGTCGGTCACCCTTCCTCCGTAATTGATGTGTCCTGTGACAAAGACAAGCGCATCCCAAGGGATGACGTCCATGGTGTCCAAGAACCTCCTAAGGATGGCGATACTCGTGACCAAGTCGGACTCGTCGAAGCCGTACCTGATGTTCCAGCCCAGAGGGCCAAACTTTCTCCTCTCCTGGACGTTGGCGTGGAAGAAGGACAACCCGCAGATGAGCTTCTTCCAAGGATCTTTCATGGAGCAAGTGTCCCATTCATCCTCCTTGATCAAGGTGCTGAAAACACCCTTGACATTCGCCTTGACCCCCTTAGGAGGCTCGTTGGTCATCTTCACTCCGCTCTGCAGCACACTTACAGGGAAGTAGCTTGCTGGACTACTGGTCAAGAACAGCCTGAAGTTGGGATGGTTCTTCGCCTCGTTCTCCTTCAATTCGAATACGAGCTGCTCCAAATCACCCATCCAACTCTTGGCGAGCATGCAATTCTGCAGCAGCACCCAGTTGCCGTTCTTGCAACCATCCACGACAAGACTCTTGGCATACTCTCCTTGGCCTTGGCCCAAACTGACCAGCGCCAAAGTGTCGGCGTAGCCCTGTTCTTTCGCAAATCTCAGGAGCGTCCCCGTAGGGTCCGCTCCCTTGCTAAGAATGAAGATACAAGGCACACTGTTCGACAAGTCCCTGGCAACTTCGGCCATGGTAGCCTGAGGGGCGACACTGAACTTCTTCCCGATCTGCTCAGCAACATACTGCTGCATGGCGCCGAGCAGTTTGTCCTCTTTGAGGCACTTGAGCAAAATGAGCCTCTTGAAGCTGTTGAGACTTGCCTCGAGGGCCTCGCTGGGAAGAGGTGAGTGATAAGGATCTTCCATATCCTTCCAAGCAAGCCACTTGTCCCAGTCGCCCAAAATGCTGTCCACGAGCCCACTGAAGGGTAAGCATTCGTTCTCCGTTCCCTCGAAGTCCGTGATCCTGGTCTGGACAGCGTAAAGGAGGTCCCACTGCTGCTCACTGATGTTGGCAGAGTCAGGGTTGGGCTTTTGCTCGGACCTGTCCGCGACACCGGCGCCGCGCATAAAGAGACCCCATTCGTCGGCCATGATGTCCTCCCTGTGCTTCAAAATTGCAAAGCAGATCAGGGAACTGAACAAAAGTTTGTGCCTCTCAAAGAGTCCCCTACAAATGTTGGCGTAGATGGTGTAGGTTGCGTAGCTAATAAGGTTTTCGAGCCTGACTTCAATGTCGTCGTCTTTCTCGCTCTCCCTGATGCACTTAGTGAATAGCGCCTGGAAGTAATCCAAGGAGTACTGGTACATTGGGTCGATGTTGGCCATGTCAGCGATAACGAAGTACACAATACTTCCCCTCGTTGCGGCGCTCCTGTACTTCTCCCTGGCCTCATTAATCATCTTGTTGGTGACCTCGCTCTCCTGGACCCTCTTCTTGATGACGTTACTGGTCACCTTGGAGTTACCCAAGGTTTCAATGAGCTGCTCGTCATCGAGAATGTTTCCAGTCGCCGAACTGAGCTTGTGAAGAATTTGGGCCTCGAGGTCGGCAAGCATCTTCTTGTCGTCGGCCATGCTGATGAGCAGCTCGACCTTCTTCTTCTCAATGTCCTCCCTCTCCAACTTGACAACGTCTCCCAACAGCTGATCCTCCAAGCCATCCATAGTCACCGTGAAATTGATCACAGTCACCTTGATGCAAATCTCGGGCAAGTAGTGAGGGTTGGGAAGCTTGGAAGTCATGTAAAGCTTGAAGGCCTTGTCGTAGTCGACATCGCTATCGCCCAACCTGATCAACAATCTTGTGCCTTGCTTGTAGATCGCGCGCTGCAAAATAGGCTCGAGAGCAGGCTCGATGGTCTCCCTGACGTCCTCGATGAGAAGGGGGTTTCCGTTCCTAATGCAGAACTCCAAATGCCTCAGCAAATCCTTGTTGCTCATTGTGGTCATCCTAATACCGTCCTTCTCGTTCATCTTCCTGATCCACTTATTCGCCTGGCCCTGAGGGTCGATCATGAGAGGCCAGCGCCTGGCCTTAGTGGCCAAGATCGCACTATCGGCAGAAACAATGTCCGTGGGAAGGCTTGCATTCTGCCACTCCCTAATTTGAACAGGATCGACCATCGTATCAGCAACAGTGAACTTCTCTCCCATGGGGATCCTGTTCTCTTTAGTGGCCTCAACCCAGCTGTCGATAAGTTCGGCGCGGAACTTGCCCGTGAAGGGTCCGTAGTACGAAACAGCTGCGCAAGCCAAGAAGGTGTCGCCGATCAAAAGCGTCCTCTGCTCCCCAAGCGTCACGACGCTCTCTCTCCAGCGCACTCCCTCATCGGCGAGACCGCTGGTGAGCTTCTCAGCACGAATCAACCTGTTTGCGGTTAAATCACTCTGGTTCTTGAGGTCGTCCTTCTCAGCAACCGTCTCATTGCAGAGCTTTTCCAGGGACTCTACCTTGTCCACCACGGCCTTCAATGCGGCCTGCTTTTCGTTGAGTGTCGTCTGAGCTATCGCCATCTTCTCCTCCATCTCCGCCACCAACAACTTCTTGGGCTCCACGTCCTTGGCAACATCTGCGTAGACGCTCATGGCGTGACACCACATGCACAACCCAGTGGCTGCCTTCGAAACCTTCGACACCCTTTCGATCTGCATGTCGTCGAGAACAAGTACCTTCCTAAGCTTGGTCAAAATCTTGACGGGAATGTTGTCCTTGTCGTATGTCTTGAGATTCTTAAGGAATTCGCCGTTTGCAAGGATCTTCTTGGCTGCATCCCAGTCGGGTTTCTCTTCGAACATGATACAAATACCGTCCATGACGGTCTTTACAGCTGGAGGAGGGTTGGTGAAGTTCTTCACCTCGGAAATGTCTCCCTTGGTGAGACTGTCGAGAGCTTTCACAGCATTGTTGAGAGCTCGAAGGGCCTTATCGAGGCCGGCCTGAGCTTCGTCTTTGATGACCTTCACCTCAGCAGCCTGCTTGCTGACGATAGCCTCCTCAGAGGCAACCTTCTCCTTGGTGACATTGGCCTCCTTGGTGTCGATTGCAACCTGCTTTAAGAGCTCCTCGGCGGCAACAGTCTTCTCCTCGAGTACGGGGGCGAGAGCCTCCAAGTCGGCCTTCAGCCCATTGACCAGGGCGTTAGTTTCGTCGAGCTTGGCGACTCCGATCTCCATCCTCTCCTTCTTCTCGTCAACCTTGCCCTGGTTTATGGAAAGCATTTCAGTGAAGAGAGCGATCAAGTCCAAGTACGACTTAGGAGTCGTGTAAACCATCCTTCTAAGTTCGGCAAAGAAACGATCCGAGAATACCCTCACAGAAGAGTGCACGGTACTGCACATGGTGATGAGTCCCTCCTTTACCTCCTCCATGCCTTCTGGCATCTCCATATCAACGAGGAGGTGCGAGGCCACGGAAACCAATGCACTGGCGGGCCAAGGGTGAAACCAATCGATGGTTGTGCAGTTGATAAGACTTGGGAAGTTCCTGCAGCGGACGCGGAGGGCATCTCCAACAGGACTCATTCCAAGCACAATGTGAAGGTTAGCCCTGACAAGCTGGACAAATGTGAGAAAGCAGTTCTCCCTGTTTTCGATGATCCCCATTTCCTTGCAGACCGGGATCATGTCGTTGCAAACCTTGTCCATCTCGTCCTGAGGGAACAAGTTGGGGACCTCTCCTGCATTCAAGATGTTGTTGATATCCTCCAACATGGTCTCATTGACGATCTGGGTGTCGGTGAAAATCCAAGTGGTAGGCTTCCTCTGGACGCCCGCCAAGTTCATAAATATTTTGATGTCCTCCCTGAATTCTGCCACACCGTAACCCCTGGAGATCTCGATCTGCTTGCATTCGTAGCCGGCAATGAAGGACGCGATCCTTGCCGTGCTCTGTTTTCCGCTGCCACCGACTCCAACAAGCATTGCGTTGCCCCTAGGCTGCTTGAGGATCCTGCTGAGTCTGCAAACGTGCTCAATCGCGTCGGTGAAAAAGACAAGGTTCATGGCAGTTGGGAACGCGGCGTTGTAGTCCTCCAACCCATCTTCAAGAATCTTTCCAAGCTTTTTTTGGTCCTTGGACCTCTCGTACGGCTTCTTGTCGTCGCCGGGGCGAAGGAAGTCGCAGAAAACATCAATGCCATTCTCGAACATTGCCTCCACGTCAGTGCTCACCCTCATGTGCCTACTAAGGAGCTCAATGGTCTTGTTCTTGAACCAATCCTGGTCGCCGGTGTCAATGAGACGATCGTAAAACACACGGCTGCACTCGTGGGCCCACAAGCCGCAGAAGGTGTCGGCGTCTTGGCATTTGGCCTTCGTAATCATGAGCATTCCTTGGAAGACCTTGGAGATGTCACGAAGGTTGAAGGTGTAGTGGAACCTAGCAGGTGTTGGGAGAAGATCCTCTGCGATCTTCTCGTAAAGCTCGATCGTTGCACCCACGGCTCCCTTGGTAAGATCCACGATACTCTTGTCGAATTTCTTAACGTGTGATGAGAGGATGGCCTGGAAAATAATTTCGAGGGTGGCGGTTGAGGCGGGAGGGAAGCACAACACATTGTGATGGCGAGTGAAGCGGGGGGTGACCTCGCTCCTTCCACCTCCAGGAGGCGCGGCACAGGAGAATAGGAGGGAGTCTTCGACATCCTTCCAGAAGAGCTTGTCGCGATCGTAAAAGCCCTTGTGGTCCAAGTACTGCCTGAGCAGTTCCACGGGAGCCTGGGCGCCGTAAGTCTCGACGATTGGCATGTTAACATCGTCAACAAAGATGACCATCTTCCTGTTGGAAGGAGCACCAAGGAGGTTCTTCCTCTTCTTCTCCATTTTAGCCTCGATGGAGCTCTGAACGACGAGAGAGTTCGTTTGGGCGGAGTAGTTGATGGGAATTGAAGTGACACCGAGCCCTCCGCTGCCATCTGCCTCGGGGAGGGGCTGGAGTTCCTTGAGGAGTTTCGTCACGACAGTAGTCTTTCCTGTTCCTGTGACTCCCGTGATGAAGACCGGCTTGTTGATCTCGATCAAGCTCTTCATGACGTAACTGAACCTAACAGTGTCGGCAGTGGGGACAACCATGTCAAAGTATGACATTCCCTCCTCGTAAACAAAGTCGGGAACAATTGTCTTCCAGTTCTTGAACTCGTTGTCCTTGAGGTCGACAAAGTAATCGTAGACTGTCTCAGAGGGAGGGAGTTTGCAATCTAGACCATGCTCATCGAAGCATTCCCTAATGAAGTAGTCAAACTTCTCCCAGTACTCAGCGCCAATAGACACGCCGAAACTCCAGACCATGCAGAAGGCAAAGACCTTCTCGCATTTCGCCTTGAGTGAGGCCTCCTCCTCCTTGAAGAGGGTCGCCTCGCCAACATCGTTCTTGGGTCCCTTGGAGGGGATAAAGAGAGACTCGAAGAGCTTCGTCATTGATGTAACGAGCTGAATGTCGACGCAACCGACGGGCTCTTTGCAGTTCTTCCTCTGGTACTTGAGCACAAGAGGGACGAACTTTTCGATGAGACCGTAAAGGTAAGTCTTGATGGCGTCGGGCATGCCCTCAGGAGCACGGGAAATTGGACCCCAGAGCCAAGATTTCACGTAAGGCATGTAGCCAAGGTCTGATGGGGTCATGTAAACAACTCCGATACGAGATACAGTAGCTGGCGAGGCGGTGGACAGGTCCATGACCTCGAAGAGACACTTCATCTCTTGCTTGAGCTTGATTCGCTCTCCGTTGGCGAGGCAAAGGGTCATGTTATCATCGAGGACGGTGTTCATGTTCTCGATCCAGAGGGCATCGATGGGCCCATCGAAAACAGTCCACTTGCGGTCCGGGCTTGTTTCGGCGACGCAACGGCGCATGATTGTTGATGCAAGGCCATCGTGCCACTCTTGGGTCAGTTCGTTGAACTCTCCGTACAATTCTCCCATCGTGATGCATTTGGGGTTGAGGATCTGGTAGACGACCTTGTCAAAGAGGGGATTCTTGCTACCCTGCTCACGAAGGGAAGTCATGATACTGGCCAGGATCCTGTAGCAAGAGGTCTTGCCTGAACCAGTCGGTCCGACGAGGGTTGCCCCGAATCGGATGTTGAAGATGTCAAACATCTGGATAATCTTGTTCTTGAATTTGTCAACGTGCTGGAGGCCAGCCTTGGTGAGCTCCTCATCCATTGACACGGCGAACTCTCCGTAGTCGTTGTCAGGGATGGAGACCCCAGGGAAGAGATCAAGAACAATAGCACCGAAGAGAGGGAGGTCGTCGGCGAGGAACTTTGGAACATTGGAGTCGCGAAGGGCGCGGATGAGCACCAGATCCTCAGAAAGGTCGGGGTTGCCACGCTTCAGCCCTCCTGCCATGACGAGAACGGACTTCACGGCGCGTAGGCCGTAATCATAGTGAGGCTGCTGAGAGAGCTGCTCGGAGCACAAAATGTAAAGCTTGCACATCTTCCTCGAAAGAGTCTTGGCGTCGCCGAAACCCTCGGCGAAAAGCATAATCTCCGCAATAAGTGCGTAGTTGGGAACCATCATCGATACAGGGCGGAAGCAAACCTGGAGGTTGTCGGGTAGCTCGGTACGCCCAGCGTATCCGGGGTTCATGGTGATGATCACGTGGTGATCCTTGAGAGAAATTTGAACTCCCATGAAGTTGATGGAGCTTTTCTTAGCGATACGACCCTCGCGAAGGACAACCATCTGCTGTGCAACGACGGAGAGGACCTCAATGTCGATCCTATTGAATTCGTCCAGGCAAGTCCATCCTCCAGACTGTGCGAGACCCCTGAAGAGTTTGCCCATCATCTTGTAGTCTATTTGGTCACTGCAGTTGAAAACGACGCAGTTGATGGCAAGCGCCTTTGCGAGATCTTTGCTACTTTCGGTCTTTCCCGTTCCAGCGGGGCCAGCGGGAGCAGCTCCTAGCTTGAGGCCGTACGATCCCGTTAGGGTAAGCCAGCAACGATCCGTAAGGGGGGTAATCACAAGACGAGATGTGGCCCCCATATACTCGTATCCGTAGAAGAGAACGGCGTCTGAGTGGTTGACAACAGGGGAAACCTTTTCCTGCTCGACAATCCAGTAATACCTGAGCTGAACCTGCCAAGTGAAGTCGGATTTCTCGGTGACTTCCTTCTCGATCATGTCGTCAATGATATCACGGGCGTGTACGTCCGTGGTGACAAGCGCGACAATGGTCTTCCTCTCGAGCTTGGTCAAGTCTCCGCGGATCTTGATGATCAAGTCGTTGAGGTCCAACTTGTATTGGACGCTCCAGTCCGCCATGCCCTGCTTGGGGTCATCAGCAGCTAGAGCGCGCTCGGTGTCACGGGCCCACGTCATTTGAGCCACGGTGGCAACGACCTGACCAGGGTGGTGGAGGATCCACTCTTTACGATCCTTTTGATCGTAGTCGATAAGACCTGCCTTCATGAGCTCGTGCAGGCGCGACTTCATCCTGTTCTCGACATCCGTGAGCCAGTCTTCGACGCTTCCGCGCGCACGCAGATTGGTTCCGAGGTCGACCCTTTCATTCTCCTGTGAGAACATGGCGAGAATGTCAGAGGCGTTGCTTCCGGTGCCAAACTCGAGGGAGACAATGTTGTCGAAGCACTTTCGAAGATGAGGCTGGACAGCGTGAGGGTCCTTCGCCTGAGACAGAATCTCGAGAAGCTCGTCGTTGGAAAGGAAGTAGAAACGAGGGAAGGCAGCACGCTTGGTTTCAAGGTACTCCTCCAGACTCTTCTGGATCTTGTCGAGGTTGGTGTTGTGGGAGATGAAGGTGTCCTTACGATCCTTGTAAGTTCCAGCCTGGAGAGCGTTGGGGTCATCAAATGTCATCTTCATGATGCTCTTCCACGACTTGTCAACAGCCTGGAATTTCTTGGCGGCCTCGGGCAACTGTTTGATGATATCAGGGGAGGAAAAGATAGTCTCAAGGTACATCCAAGTGCGCTGGCATCCAAGCCACTCGTCAAGGGTTTCTTGGAATATCATGAGCTTGCTCCTCCAAATGTCTACAATTTCCCTGATCCCTCCAACGTAACGCGACCCCAAGATTGTGTTGATAGTGACGAGGGAGTCGTCGAGGTCGGCAATTATCTCGGATGTGTCGCCAAGGATGTACAAGTCCTTGGTGTCCTTGTGGTTCCTAACCTCGAACTCCTTCTCCTTCCAAATGCCCTCGACCTTTGCGAGCATTCCTTCGAGGACGAACTCCTGCTGCGAATTCGTGGCAATTTCGACGATACGGTCAACGTGCGCAGTTATCTGCATGTCCAAGATCTTCTTAACAGTGAACTCGCTATCCAGGCCGTTCTCGTCCTTAATGGTGACCCCGATGGCCTCGTGGATCTGATCCCAGTGACGGTCCTGAAGAGTGGGATCGCGGAGGTTGACGACGACGGGGAGCACAGGCTCGAATGCATCGACTGCCTCCTTGAGTTTGGGGACAACGGGGTTTCCAGGAAGATTTCTCGAAGCCTTTTGGGTAAGGACCTTGAACCTCTGCAAAGTTTTTTCGAGATCGGGCAGCGCTTCAAGGGACGTATCGAGCCACTCGATGGTACTGCGGTTCCACTCTCCCACGCCTTCCCAAAGATTTAACTTGAGGTTGAGATCCGTGAAAACCTCGTCGAGGTCCTCGAACTCCGTCTGCGGGCGAGCGAGAACGCCCTCGTACTCCTGCAACTTTTCGGAGCGTGCCCTGAGGGCTTCGAACTCCTCTTTCTGCTTGTAAAGGTAGGGCAGGGCTTTCTCTTCAGGGTGTTCGTACCCATCCAAGTCGGTGATGACTCCGTTATCAAGAGCCTCGCGTAGGCTCCTGATGTCGTCGGTGAGAATAGGCACGTCCGCGGCGACCTTTTCAGCGAACTGGTCAATGTCCTCCTGCTCGCGACCCTGAGCGACCTCAATTCCGTTCTCAAGGGCTGTCATGTGGTTCCCAAGAACGATCATATGGACATTTTCTGTGTCAGGGATGGGCCACTCCATCTCCTTCATCAAGGAGGCCATCTCGGTAATGTGCACTTGGACCTGCTTGTATTGGTCGAGCTTTTCTTGGGACTCGGCAACAGTGTTCTTCTTCTCGACGAACTTCTCCACGGTATTGGGGTTCGACTCGACGATAGGGACGACCTTCTCAAGGATGCCGAGGATGCCCTCGGATTGCTCCTGCATGAGCCGAGGGAGAAGCTCCTGAAGGGCTAACATCATCCTAACAGGAGAGGGCATAAGCTTCTTCTTAAGATCGTCAGAGTTAACATTGAAAATTCCAACATCGGCAACGTAAGGAATCGTGTTAAAGGTGTCCCTCTGTCCCTTGTACTTTTTAATGTCGTTCTTGAAAATCTCGAGGTCAATCGTGCCGTTGAACTTCTTAGTCAAGTCGTCGACCTCGGCCTCGTTGTTAAAATATACGTCCTTGAACTGGGCGAAAACTCCTGTGTACGTAGTGACTTCGTTAAAGGCGGAAGCTAGGTTCTCGTATATCTTCTCAGTAGTGGTGGTGAAAATCTCGTCGGAGTTCACGATGTCCTGAACTGCAACCTCCTCCCTTGCAGACTCCTCAACATCGTCGGTCTCCTCCATGATGTAAACTTGAAGTTCCTCATGCGAAAATACGCGCTCGGGGATGCCGATGACTCGAAGGGACTGGAAGATGACCTGCTCGATTCCTGCCTTGATCTTGTCCTCCGAGGGGGACACAGAAACGCGTCCTTCCGAGTTGAAGGAAATGTCAAGCTTGAGCAGGGGCGGGGCGGCCTTGGCGACCCCGACAACAATTTTGTTATTCTCTTCTTCAAGGGCTTCCTCTGTTAGGTAGATCTTGGGCTCGACGACGGTAGGTCCTGCCATGGACGAAACAGCAGAGCTAACGGACTCGAGCGCCATATCGTGCAGGGTATCGACAACGAGGAAGTCGGTGAGCTTGAGGAATTTGGTGAGCTTCCTGCACTCGCTCCTCAGAGAAGCACGCTCCATGAAGGTCATCTTGTGATCAGCAACGATGGTGTTGGCCTTCAAGAACTCGTCGACGATCTCGTCGCAAGCTGACCTAACGCCGTTGTGTATATTGATGGAGAAGTTCGAAAGCTTCTCCGTTAAGTTCGACTGGAGCTGCTTTTGAGAATCAATGAATTCTGGCAAGGTCTGCGTCTTATCGGTTGAAATCTCGATAAGGCGCAGGGCTGTGACCTCCGCGCAGAGGTTCTTGATGGTCATTATTGCATCGCGAAGGGCAGGGATGAAGATGAAGAGGTTAGACTGGAGGGCATCACGGGCCGTGGCCAGGTGCTGGCCCTTGACATTTCGTTTCCACACAGAGAAAGACTTCCAAGCGCGGTACTTAGCAAAGAAGGGGATTTCCCTCATCCTGTTGAAAAGGTTGTATTCCCTTTCCCAAGGATCCAGGGAGGTGAACTCAGAGTCCACTCCGTGGAAGTGAGTGATTCCAGCACGGGAGAGAGTGTAGTACTCCGAGGCCTTGGTGGCGGAGTGGTCGACAATCTCGAGGTCGTACGCGGACCGGTTCGCTGAGGATGTGTGCTGCAGGTAGAGGAAGTTGCCGTCCGACTCGAGGAAGTTGTTGAGCTCCTTCTGAGTCATGTGCAGGGAGCCCATGAAGGACGTGGAGATCTCCTGGGAGAGCAGGGACCTGTCATCGTCGATCGTGGTAAGACGGTGTGGAGGGGGGGAAGGAAGGTAGGAAGCGTCCTCGTCACGAGGATCAAGGGTGTTCAGGGTCGATGTCTTGCTGTTCGGCTGATTGAACTTTCGCTTCAAAAGGGGATGACGAGGAGGTGAAGAGGAGGGAGACAGCAGGGAGGAAGTGGATGCGCTCGACGATAGGAGGGAAGATGACGTGGCAGTTTTCGATGCCGCGGCCTTCTTGGAAGACTTGGGAAGCCTTGGCCTGAGGGACTTTGTGGTACCCCCGAGCGAGGAAGAGGTTGTATTTTTGTTGTTCTTCCCGGGCGCGTGGTTAGCTGCGTTGGGGGACGACGCCGCAAGAGACGACCTGGGGTAGTAAGGGAGGAACGATGAGCGATAGGGAGGACGAGGGGGTTAGATATTGAGGCAGAGAGCAACGATTATTGAAAAGGGACGGGATGCTGTGCAGCTTTGCGCGGCCGCGGGAACGGATCTGAGCTCAGGCTTGGGGAGATGTAGGGACTTACGTGCTGCTCGAAGCAACTAGCCTCTTCGAAAAGGCATCCATTGACTTTTCTGTCCTTCAGTTTGTGAAAGGCAGTTTGGACGAGGTCGTTGTGCCGGCCAAGGGGACAAAAATCTGTATTTGCAATTGGCTTGTCGACATTGGTCATTTGAATCGTTTGTACATCTTGCTACGAGGGTACTTGAGTCGGGAAATTGCGCTCCGTCGTTGATTGGGAATTGAATTGGGCTACTTGCCTGCAGTTAGAGCCTCGAGGGTCAAGAGAGAGGGGCTGGAATATTTGAGCTAAGGCGGACTCCTGGTACTCGTTCTTGCCGAACATGGAACTTTCTAAGAGTATGGGGGCGCTTGATACGAAGAAGGGCAAGAATAGGATGCATAGTGGGAAGAAATTGGCCCCTCTTAGCACCCAGGAGCCCGTGAAGAGGTTCACCAAGAAGGAGCTGGTGGAAGCCTGCAGGAAGAACGGCCCGGGGACCGACCAGGCCGCGCTCCTCCTTAGGAGGAAGATGAGGCTGTCGAACGTGACCCCTGGGGTCAGGGCTGAGGACCCCAATGTCGGGGGTCAGGTGGTTGTGATGGACAACGGCGTGAAGACGAACGCCAAAAAGTTCAACGACGAGAACGAGAAACGTGCGAGGCTAAAATCTAAGCTAGCTAAGCTCAACGACGAGCTGATTGACGTCGGGAAGAACGACACTGGCCTGGGAGAAATGCTCAATGGTACCAACCCGGATTCCGCGAGGATCCAGGAGCTCATCGTGGAAATTGAAAGGGTTAACAAGGCGACCGAGAAGAAGCTCCACTACCGGCTTCAGATTCAGCACATGCACTCTAGACTCAAGACGAACAGCGTGACCCTGGACGCTCACTTGAATGCCATGGAGGACACGCACGCCGGGGCTGTGAAGGAGCTCCTGCACTGCGAGAATTTGATGCGCGACGTAGAGGCCGACAGGACGAAGGCCATCAGGGCGTACGAAACCACTCTAGCGAGCGTCACCATTGAGAGGCAGGACAGGGAGAGAATCCTCAAGAGCAAACAGAATGAGGAGAGGAACGCAAAGAAGATGGAGACTTGGAGGAGGAAGACGGAGGTGAAGCAGATGGAGCTTGCCCAGAAGCAGAAGGGGGATATGAACCACGAAGAGGAGAACGCGCTTCGTGCTCAACACATGAAAATGGAGATAATCAAGGAGCGCAACACCGATAGGAACGGCCAGGCCGTCGCGACGATGATGGAGCTCGAAAAGGGCTTCGAAGAGATCAACAAGGCGACGGGTGTGAACAGTCTGGCCGAAATGGTCAACAAGTTTGCGAACCATCAGAAACACAAGGACAACCTCACCCAGGAGAACCAGGACGCGAAGCTTAGGCTCGATGCCGTCAAGAAGGCAGTTGAGGAAGCTACAGCGAAATTTAATGAGATCAAGGAGGTTGGGTTCGGGGACACTGAGATGGATAGGGAGGTTAGGAACAGTATTGACGACAAGGTCCTGCAGGAGAGGACGGAGGGGAAGGTCGTCAGGGCCACTTACGAGAGGCTCAAGAAGGTCCTCGTGGACTTGAGGCAGGGAGGTATGGGGCTTTACCAGAGGCTCGTG
>JGI24540J26637_10000427_pt1 | contig 17446 bp, 15 predicted proteins | sample NorSeaMetagenome_FD_26637 | JGI IMG/M metagenome (IMG submission 26637)
CTGATCTTCATCCAATAAAGGCATTGATATTTCATTGTCTTTTATTCTTTGAGCTTGACTATAAAGTACTGGATCCATTTTTGTTAATTCAAAACGTGTGTCTCCAGTTGTTGGATTAATCAGAACCCCTCCGTTACTTTTAGTTTCAACTTCATCTGAAAGTTCTTTTGCTGCATCTGAAAAAGATAATTCGCCATCAATAATTCTTTTTCTAATTAAGTCAATTGTTCTTTTCGCATCAACTATAGCTTCATTTGTAATCTCTGGAATTAAAAGAATATGTCTAGCATCTACTTCTTGTCCTCTAATTTTTTCAACTTTTGCAATATGCCAACCGCTTTCGGTTTCAAAAGGATCTGAAACCTCACCTTCTCTTAGTCTATATACTGCATCTCTAAATTCTTTATGCATTGTAGGTCTATTTCTATTCAAAGTATACATGCCACCAGTTGATCTAGATCCTGGATCTTGAGAATACAAAATTGCCTTTGTAGCAAATGAAGAGCCATTAACAACTATGTCATTCTTAATAGTTTCTAACCTTCTTATTACTTTTTTCTCTTCTTCATCAGAAACCTCAGGGTTGATCACGATTTGAGCTAACTCTAATTCTGCTCCAAAAACTGGCCTCTCATATTTTGGTATCGAATAAAAAAATTGACGAACTTCATCTGGTGTAATTTCAATTTCCTCAACAATTTTATTTTGCATTAACTCTGAAAGCTGTCTAACTTTATTTATTTCAAATAATTCAGATCGAAAAACCTGTTCATCATTTTTTTTATAAAATTCAAGTACTTTCTCCAAACTTCCAATTTGATCAACAAAATAATCTATGGTTCTATCCACATAAGAATAAATAGAATTACTGTCAACTTGTAAACTATCTTGTTCTGCATGATGTGCGTAGAGTTTGTCTTCCATTAATTTTCCTAATAGACTACATCTTGTAATGTTTTGAGTTGAAACACCTTGAGATTGAAGGTCAATAAGAGTTTTATCAACATCTGATTCTAAAATAACGTAATCTCCAACAACTGCCGAAACTCCATCAATTTTTATTTTAGTTTTGAAATTGGTGTTTTCTGTTTCCTGACTATAGCCGTAAGTTGTGGAAAATAAAATTATTAAGAGGTAATTATAAATTGGTTTCATAAAATTCAAATTCATTTTGTTGAAGAGCATCTTCTATTAATTCTTTTTCAAATTTACTAATAAACTCTAATTTCTTTTTATTTAAAAGCACTTGTTTTAATGTTGATTTAATGAAATCAAATGGTGCTATATCATTTTTGAGTTTATAGTCTTTTATATTAATCAAATATAGTTCCAAAGAGTCTTGTATTCTATAAAATAATTTGTTTTTAACAATGTTTTGTTTTAATCTATCATTTATCTCTGGTAATTTATTAAAAAAAACTTCTTTATTAATCCATAAAGAGTCATTAAAATAATAAGATGAAAATTGGAGAGAAATAGAGTCTAAAAAAATCTTATCACTCTTTTTAAACCTGCGAAATCGATTAATAACATCTTTCAAATTATAATTTTCACTATTTATTTTTAAATATCTAGCATTTACAATTTCCTGGTTAAGTTTAAAATTGAGTTTGTTTTTATCATAATAATCTTTTATTGAATTTTCAGAAATAAAAGTATCTATTGAAGATTTTACTATTTTTTCTTGATATGCATATGAAAATAATTCGTTTTTATATGACTCAATTAATTGTTTTAAACTCTCTTGCTTTTTATCTCCTAAATTTACAAGAGCTTTATTAAAAAGTATTTTTCTTTTTGCCCAATTATTAATATGATTTTTAACAAAAATGACACTATCTTCTTTGGATAGTCCAGTTGGTAAAACGATTTTTAAATCTGATTTATAAAAAAAATCATCTCCTAATCTAGCTAAAACTTGATCGGGTTTTTTTTCAATAAAATCACAACCAATAAACAGTAAACTAATTAAAAATAAATATACTTTCAAAATAAAATTATCTAGAATAATTTGGTGATTCGTTTGTTATCATCACATTATGAGGATGACTTTCTTTTATACCAGCACCTGTTATTTGAACAAACTTTCCGTCATCCTTAAGTTCTTCAATGTTTTTACTTCCACAGTATCCCATACCGGATCTAATTCCACCCACAAATTGATGAATACTTTCTACCAAATCTCCTTTATAAGGAACTCTACCCACTACACCTTCGGGTACCAACTTATTTGATTCATTTACTGAATCTTGAAAATATCTATCCTTGCTTCCTTTTTGCATAGCCTCAATTGAACCCATTCCTCTGTATGACTTAAATTTTCTTCCCTCGAAAATAATCGTTTCACCAGGTGATTCTTTAGTTCCTGCTAATAAAGAACCTAACATTACAGAGTCAGCTCCCGCAGCAATTGCTTTAGTAATATCTCCGGTATATTTAATCCCTCCGTCGGCGATTACTGAAACACCAGATCCTTTAATTGCTTGAGAAACCTCATAAATAGCAGACAATTGTGGATATCCAACTCCTGCAATTATTCTTGTTGTACATATTGAACCAGGTCCGATTCCTACCTTAACTCCATCAGCTCCAGCCTTAACTAAAAACTTTGCAGCTTCAGCAGTTGCAATATTTCCTACTATAACATCAATATTGGTAAACTTTTCTTTTATTTTTTTGAGAATATTTAGCACTCCTTTTGAATGACCATGAGCTGTATCAATTACAATTGCATCAACACCAGCGTTACATAAAGCCTCACATCTTTTTATTGAATCAGTTGAAACACCAATTGCAGCTGCAACTTTTAATCTTCCATAGGAATCTTTATTTGATTTAGGTTTTAAAAATATTTTTTGAATATCTCTAAATGTTATTAATCCCATTAATTTATTTTGTTTNTCTAAAACAGGAAGTTTCTCAATTTTATGTTTTTGTAAAATTATTTCAGCTTCATCCATTGTAACTCCTTCNTTAGCTGTAATTAAATTAGACTTGGTCATTACTTCTGACAATTTCTTGTTATTATCATTTTCAAATCTTAAATCTCTGTTGGTAACAATACCAATGAATAAATTGTCTTGATTAACAATAGGGATTCCTCCAATACTATATTCCTTCATACAATGCTTAGCTTCAGCAACTAAAGAATTTTCATTCAATGTTACAGGATCTAATATCATTCCAGATTCTGATCTTTTAACTTTTTTCACTTTATCAGCTTGCTGTTCAATAGTCATGCTCTTATGCAAAACTCCNAAACCACCTTCTTGAGCCATAGCTATAGCCATTTTACTTTCTGTTACCGTGTCCATGGCAGCGGAAACAATAGGAATATTTAAATTAATATTTCTAGAGAATTTAGTTCTTAAATCAACTTGATTTGGAAGAAATTCTGAATACGAGGGTACTAATAATACATCATCGTAGGTAAGTCCAATTCCAGTAAATTTTTGTTGTGAGATTTTCATAGCAATTAACTTATTAATTAATTGCATGCAAATATACTAAATTTTAACCTTAGATAAATTAGGAACTTTTAAAATTAAACTAATCTAAAAATTAGTAAGAGAACTGTATAGCATTACTACAAAATATATATAAAAACAAATCTCCAATTTATTTATTACTACACAGTTCAATGTACTAATTCATTATTTAGATTGATTATAAATAAAGAACAAACATAATTAATAAAGACTTACAAAACAAGCTTATTTATAATTATTCTAAATAAATTGTTAAAATATTTATTTATAAGATTCAAATAAACTTTTAGCATGATTATAACAAGACTCAAAATTAAGTGAATTGATATTGATTTTTTGATCGATAGAGTTAAAATAAGAAATCAATTTTTCTGTAGGTAAATTTCCTGTTAACTCATCTTTAGCCATGGGACAGCCTCCAAAACCTTGTATTGCACCATCAAATCTTCTACATCCAGCATTATAAGCTGAATCAATTTTTTTAAACCATTCATCTGGTTTAGTATGGAAATGAGCTCCAAATTCAATTTGATTATACTTTGGGATTATATTAGAAAATATATTAAAAATATCATGTGAATCAGCAGAGCCAATGGTGTCGGAAAGCGATATTATTTGGATTTTTAAATGACTAAGTTTTTCAATCCACATTTCAACAATTTCATAATTCCAAGGTTCTCCGTATGGATTTCCAAAACCCATAGATAAATAAACAACTAATTGTTTATTATATTTTTCTGCAATTGACTTAATTCTTTTTAACTCTTCAAAAGATTCATCAATACTTTTATTAGTATTTCTCATTTGAAAAATTTCTGAGATTGAGAAAGGAAATCCTAGAAAACTTAATGATGAATAACTACAAGCTTCAATCGCTCCTCTTTCATTAGCAACAATAGCCAATAATTTAGATTTTGTATCTGATAAATCTAAATTATCAATTATAAAAGCTGAATCACTCATTTGAGGAATTGCTCTTTTTGAAACAAAACTGCCAAAATCAACAACATCAAAACCTACTGATAAAACTGATTGTAAATAATCTAATTTAATTTTAGATGGAATCCATTGCTTTATTCCTTGCATTGCATCTCTAGAACATTCAACTATTTTAATTGAAGACATAGTATAAAATTAGTTTTTATTAACTAACTATCCAGTATACAATAAAGATATATACACCTATCTCCAATAAATATATATTATTGCTAATTAAACTGTAACAACTTGAAAGTGAGTTGAGTTTTGAAGAAAAAAGAGAAACCAATATAAAAACTAAAGTAGCTTGTATCCAAAAAATACCACCAAGTATCAAAAACTGAATTTCATTACTAAGATTTGAATGAAATAAAAAACTTGGAAAAAAAGCAATAAAAAATAAACTAACCTTAGGATTTAACAAGTTCATTACAAACCCTTTAAAAAAATCATTTCTTGATTTATTTTCAGTATTTAATTCCTTTTTTTTATTCCTGTTAATAAATGTTAAAGTAATTAAATAAGAAAAGTACAATACTCCTAATAATTTTATAAAATTAAAAATATATTCATTTTGAGAAATTATTAATGACAAACCTATTGTAACAAAAAAAGTATGAACTAATAAACCAGAAGTTAAACCAAGAGAGGTCATTACAGCAGATTTCAGTCCTTTTGATATACTTTGTGAAATAACATATATAATATCAGGACCAGGTGATAGTGTCAACAATAACGATGTCAAAAAGAAAGTCATTAAAATATCAATCTCCATAAATAATTTATTGATTTTAAGATTGTAATTTAAGGTTTATAAATTATTTTTGCTCAAAATTTATTAAAATGTCATATATCCAAAATTTAGAGAAAAATTTATCGAGCACAAGGAAATCACTTGTAAATCATAACCTGTATTCTAAACTTGATTCAAAACAAAAGCTTGTTGAGTTTATGGAAAATCATGTTTTTGCTGTTTGGGATTTTATGTCATTGATAAAAGCTCTACAGAAAAACCTAACATGCGTAGATATTCCCTGGGTTCCTAACGAAAATCGACTTGCTGGAAGACTAGTAAATGAAATAGTTTTAGCAGAAGAAAGTGATGTAGATTTAAAAGGAGATCCAAAAAGTCATTTTGAACTTTACCTAGAATCCATGATTCAAATAGGCGCAAGTACAAAAATTATAGAAGATTTTATTTCTGAAATTAAAAATTCAAAATCTTACACTAAATCTGTTGAAAAAATAAATATCAATCCGATTGTTAAAGAATTTATGGATTTCACATTTAATATTATTGATACTAATAAAAATCACGTAATTGCAAGTGTTTTCACATTTGGAAGAGAAGATTTAATTCCTGATATGTTTATTGAAATTGTAAAAAAACTCTCTTTTAATGATGAAATAAAATCAGATAATTTAATTTATTATTTAGAAAGACATATTGAAATTGACGCTGACGAACATGGTCCAATGGCACTTAAAATGATTGAAGAGTTATGTGGAGAAGATAAGGAAAAATGGAAAGAAGCTGAAATTGCATCAAAAAAAGCTCTTGAAATGAGAATTAAACTTTGGAATTACATTGAAAATAAAATTAGCTAAAGTCTATCCTTTAACCGATCTTTTCCTCTAATTAGTTCTGAATTATGATGTTCAATTAGATTAAGAATTTCATGAATTTTTTCAGGATTATCTTTAGCAATATTAAACTTTTCAGAGGGATCGTTATTTAAATTAAATAATAAAGGGGGATCATGTGTTTTTGGTTCTTTAAACCAATCTGAAGTTTTTAAATGTAATTTAAAATTTCCTAGCCTTGCCGCGTACAACTCATCACCCTTATAAAAAAACATATCTTTTCTTGGACTTTCCTTACTTTCAAATAAAGTTTTAGATAAGTCAAGACCATCTACGAGCATATTTTTTTCTTGTTCAATTCCTGAAATACTAAGAAAAGTAGAATAAATGTCAAGTGTTGAGCCTATATCATCAATAACACCTGGTTTAATATTAGAACCCCAAAAAATAGCTGGCACCCTCATTCCTCCTTCCCAAGTTGTTCCTTTTCCATTTCTTAATAGACCAGCTGATCCAGAATGATTTTTATACACCAGCCAAGGACCGTTATCAGACGTAAAAACAACTATAGTGTTTTTATCAAGATTAAGCTTCTTTAATTCCTCAGTTATTAAACCTACTCCGTGGTCAATTTCTTCGATAACATCACCATACAATCCTCTTTTACTTTTTCCTAAAAAATCTTTTGAAGCATAAAGTGGAATATGTGGAAGATTGTGAGATAAAAAAATAAAAAACCTATCGTCTTTATACTCATTAATTAGTTCAATAGTTTTTTTAGTGTATCTATCAGTAATTGTAGTTTGATCTACGGGACGCTCAATTATATCAAAATTCTCAATCAATGGCACATTATAACTTTTAGAATCAAGTTCATTTCTTTCATACTCTGACCAATAATTATTATTGTTAATCTTATCCATATCATTAGAATATGGAATACCATAATAATAATCAAAGCCATGATTTAAAGGCAAATATTTCTTTTTATGACCAAGATGCCACTTACCCACAATAGCTGTCTTATATTTATTTTCTTTTAGTTTCTCAGCTATTGTAAATTCACTTGACGGAAGACCATTTAAAGAGTTAGGAAAGAGAACTCCAGTCATACCACTTCTGACTGGAAGCCTTCCTGTAAGAAGAGCAGCTCTACTAGGCGTACAAACTGATGAAGCAGAATAAAACTGAGTCCATTTTTGACCTTCATAGGCCATTTTATCTAGACTAGGTGTAGAAATAGTCGGATTTCCAAAAACTCCTAAATCACCATAACCCATGTCATCTACAAAAACAATTATAAAGTTTAGCTTTTGATTTTTCTGAATTCCAAAAGAAAATAAACTAAATAAAAAAAAAGCAAAAAAACATGTAAAACGGTTAAACATCATAACTCTTAAATTTATTCGAATTTAGATAATAATATTATAATAATAACTTATTTTTTTTACCTTGGCGATTCCTAAAATTTATAAATTATGAATAAAACATTTTTATCATTAGTTATTATATCAATAATTACTATCAACTTTTCATTTGCTTTTCAAACGTCAAAAGCTAAAAGATTTGCTAAAACAATTACTGAGAAAGAATTAAGCGAACATTTATACACTTATGCTTCAGATGAATTTGAAGGAAGAGATACTGGTGCTCCAGGACAAAAAAAAGCTGTAGAATATATTAGAAATTATTACAAATCAATTGGAATTGAACCAGGAGATTTAGAAGGGGACTATTTTCAAGAAATGACCCTGACAATGAGGGGAAGAAGAGGTCAAAAACCTAAAACTGTAGAAACTGAAAACGTAATAGCTATAATAAAAGGATCTGAAAAACCAGATGAATATGTAATAATAACAGCACATTTAGATCATGTTGGTATTACTGATGGTGAAATTTATAATGGTGCAGACGATGATGGTTCTGGAACTGTTGCTTTACTAGAAATTGCTGAAGCTTTCAAAAAAGCTGCTGATAAAGGTAAAGGACCAAAAAGATCAGTTGTTTTTTTACATGTTACGGGTGAAGAGAAAGGGTTATTAGGATCTGCTTATTATACAGATAATCCTGTGTATCCATTAGCAAATACAGTAGTGAATTTAAATGTAGATATGATTGGAAGAATTGATCCAACAAGAAGAGAAAAAAATAGAGATTATATTTATTTAATTGGATCAGATCACGACAGTGTTGATCTTCATAATTTATCTGAACAAACTAATACAGAATCAGTGAATATGACACTTGATTACAGGTTTAATGATAAAAATGATCCTAATAGATTCTATTACAGAAGTGATCATTATAATTTTGCAAAAAACGGGATTCCGATTATATTTTATTTTACTGGAACTCACGCTGATTATCACCAACCAAGTGACACTCCTGACAAAATTGAATACGATTTACTAGAAATGAGATCAAAACTAATTTTCTATACTGCTTGGAACATTGCCAACAGAGACAAAAGATTAGTAGTAGATCCTAAGGAAGAAAAAACATCTTTTTCTATTTCAGAAGATGATCTTAAAAAGTTTCATGGTTTATATGCTTCAGATTTGATGCCACTTAAGTTTGAAGTTTACACTAAAGACGGAAACTTAGCTATGAATCCTGTTGGAATGGATCAAGAATTAGTTCTTGAAGCAACATCAGAAAACACTTTTAAACAAGAAATGGCAGGNATGGAAGTTTCGTTTAGTGAAGGCGCTTTGAAGTTAAAAATGCAAGGAAGAGAAATTAGTTTTAAAGCTGTCCCTTCTGTTCCAAAAGATGCTGAAGGTACTGATATTGAATAAAATTCGAATTATATTTACAAAAAAAAAACGTCCTTCATGGGCGTTTTTTTATGAAAAAATATCATTTATAACACCTGCTAAAGTTGAGCCAGCTTTAAATAATTTGTGTTTTATAAAAGGGATTTTATTATTTATATAATTATTATCAATATTATCAATATTCTTAATTTCAGCATATAGAACTTTAACATCTTGATGAGTTTCATAAACCCAGTCATCAGGACTTAAAGAATAATCAACGTCTTTCATATACATTAATTCATCTGTCAGTTGAAGATAATCCATGTTTAAAGATTCAATAACATGGACATCCCAAACAATATGAAAATTTGTAGGCTTTCCAAGAAACGAAAGTTTTATATCATTACCTCCCCTGTCCTCAAACATACCAGTATGTAATGGCTGATGGATATCTCCAACTAAATGAATTAAAAACTTTAAATAAAAAGCTTTGTCATTTTTATCTGATTCAGGATCTTTTAAGACTCTTATACATTTTTTTAAAGTCGTAACAATATCTCCATTTGGATTTTTTTGAATATCAGTATATTCTTTATCTAATGGCATATTTACATAATGCCATGGACTATATTTTTGGTATTTAGGATCTGATTTGATTTCATCAGCCCAAGTACTAGCACTTGACATAGATTCTCCATCTAACAAATCATTTACAATAAGTTTTACGCTAGGGTTAAGTTTTCTCTCAGCAATTTCTCCAACAACCTTATGTCCAATACTTCCCCAAACTAATAAGTTATCTAATGAACTAAAGGATGTGAAAACTAGTATTATTAAAAAAAAATATCTTTTGAGATCTGTCATAAAGAATTAAAATTAATGAAAAATAATATGAATTAGTATTAAACTTATTAGAAGAACCCAGCCCAATATTTTATTTCTTTCAGAGGATATATGAATCAACTTAAATATATTTTTAACTCGATTAAAATTAAAAACTATTGCTATAAAAAGACCAGAGAAAATAACCCAAAAAGCTCTAAGAAAATAATTCATCTCAGGGAATAAAAACTGAAGAAATATATTTAAAGGAAGGGTTAAGATAAATGCAATTAAAATTGATTTTTTCGATGGTTTTAAAAGTAAAACAGCACTACATATTAAAACTACAACTCCACAATTAATGTAATATCTAAGATTATTTAAAGTATGAGTGAAGGCAGAATCAGGATCATCAAATTTTAAATAAAGTAAGATCATCGCCATTATAAGAGCTGTAAATAAACTAAACACAATAGCTCTTCTTCCAGATCTTATTTTTTGGAAATCATTAGCCTTTTTGTTAATGTATTTTGAATATATATCGACCGACCATAAGGTAGCTAATGAATTAAAAGTTGAATCGACAGTACTCATTAATGATGCGAACAAACCACATAAAACAATTCCCTTTAGCCCAATTGGTAAATATGTTTTTACTAAATATGGAAATGCTAAATCAGGTTCTGATAAACTATCTCCAAGAATACCATATAAAGCAATTCCAGGAATAACTATGATAACAGCCATGAGGTATTTTATTAATCCACCTATCATTAAACCAGATTGAGCATGGGCAATACTTTTTGCAGCAAGAGCTCTTTGCATAACAGTCTGGTTAGCACACCAGTAATTTATATTTAAAAAAAACAACCCCAGCAAATGAGTCCATGGTAGTGTAGAATGACTAGCTGGTAGATGAAGGTGCATTTTTTCAGGGGTTTTAACATATAATTGTTCCCATCCACCTAATTGGTTAACAGCAATAAAACACACTATAATTCCACCAATTAGTAATATGGAAAACTGAATTATATCAGTTTTAACAACAGCATTCAATCCACCTAAATAAGTATAAATTGCTGAGAATATTCCTAAAATACAAATAAGTATTGCTATTCTTAAAATTCTATTTTCATGTAGAAAAGAAAGCTGTTCTCCAAAGACCATTTCCGCAGCATATGCTCCCCAAAAAAGAGCAGCTCCAAGTGTAATAGTAGAAAATAACGCAATATTACTTAATGAATAAAAAAGAGCAATTTCCTCTCCTAATTTAATTTTTATAAACTGTGTTATTGTTGTAATTCTTTCTTTTAAAAAAAGGGGAACAAAAATAAATGTGGCAATTAAAATACCCTGAACAGCATTTATTTCAAGATTTGCTTGAGCTAGTCCATATAAATATGCAGATCCCATCATACCAAGAAATTGGTAGCCTTGAATGTTAGTAGCAATTGTGGACAATGCAACAGAGTACCATTTAAGATTTCTATTACTAAGAAAATATTCGTCAGCTGTACTTTTTTTATTAACCTTTCCTCTAACTGCGACGAAAAAAATTAAAATAAAATAGAATATAACTATAGCGAAATCTATCATAAATATTTATTTTCTTAATCCGTTTCCTAATGGACTATCTGGATTCGATNTAGGTATTCTGTTAAATTTTTTTGAAAAATGAATATTATTGAATCTTGGTAAAACATATTTAGCAAATAATTCACATTCATCTTGATGCGGATATCCGGACAGAATAAATGATTTAATACCCATATCTACATATCTCTTTAATTTATTATAAACCTGATCTGGATCTCCAACAATTGCAGCTCCACATCCAGACCTAGCTAATCCTATTCCAGTCCAAAGGTTAGACTCTACATAATAATCTTTATCAGCTCTAATTCTTAATGAAGATTGCATAGAAACACCAAGTGATTTTGCATCTTGAGCCCTGTTTTTAATATCTTCACCTATTTCAAAATCTAAATTTGAAATTAATTTATTTGCAAAATCTCTAGCTTCCATTTGAGATTCTCTAACTATAACATGAACTCTAAGCCCAAACTCTACTGTTCTNTTGTAAACAAGGGCCTTAGATCTCATATTAGACATCAAAATTTGTAATTTATCTTCTGTATCTGGCCACATTAAATATACATCACAATGCTCTGCGCACAAATCAACTCCATCTGGTGAATAACCTCCGAAATAAAGTAAAGGACCACCATTTTGTTGATAGGGCTTTACTGGAGCAGAAGGCAAATTAATTTTATAGAAATCTCCTTGAAAGTTAATTTCGTCCTTTGTCCAAGCTTGTTTTAATATTTCTATCACTTCTCTCGATCTTGCGTATCGCTTTGAAGATTCAAGTTTATTTCCTGGCAAATCAGAGGATATTATATTTATAGTCAGTCTTCCTTTTAAAATATGGTCTAACGTTGCAATAGCTCTTGCCAGCATTGGAGGGTGAACTTCACCACATCTTATTGCTGCCAAAAAATTTATTTGTTTAGTCAAGGTGGCCATTGCAGAAACATATGTTAGAGTATCCTGACCTACCTGGTATGATGAAGGACACAAAACATTAGTATAACCTAACTCATCTGCTGTTTTAATAATTCTTGATGTATTTTCCCATGTACTTTTATACTTTGGATTTCTTGACCCTAAAATNTCATCATCTCCATCACATATCGGAGCAAACCAAGAAATTTCTACATCATTTATCATAATATTTTATTTTTTAAACATTAAAGCATCCCAAGCAAGTAATTCTATGTAATTAGATGAAATTTTTGGTTTCGTATTTCTATTAGAAAACTCAAAACTGTATTCTGTTAAATTATTAAAATTATAATTTANTGAACTATCTGACATGTTTAAAATTATTAAATATGTTGTTTTGAGTCCAACTCTTTGATACATAAAGATGTTTTGGTGATTAGGATCTAAATCAAAATAATCTCCATAAATAAGATCTTTTGACTCTTTTCTTATCTTTATAAGGTTCCTGTAAAAATGAAAAACTGAATCTTCATTGTTCAAGTCATTTTCAACNTTGATTCTATCATGATTTGGATTTGATAAAAACCAATTATTATTTCCACTACCAAAACCACCTTGGGGGCCACTGTTCCATTGCATTGTAGTTCTGGAATGGTCTCTTGANGTATTATTTAGATGACTTATGTAATCTTTTTTACTAATTCCTGAACCCATTGCTTTATCTAGATTACCTAGAACCTCTAAATCATCAAATTGATTTAAGTTTTCAAAATTATAATTTGTCATACCTATTTCCTCACCTTGATATAATACAGAGGTTCCTCTTTGAGTTAAAGTTAGCATTGCTAATAATTTTGCAGATTTAATTCTAAAATCNTTATCATTTCCATATTTACTTACACTTCTTGGATTGTCATGATTATTTAAAAAAACTGTAGGCCAGTGAAACTCGTCTACATTCGACTGGGTTTTAAATAATTTTTTTAACTGAACTAAATTCCATTTGTTTTGAATCCAATTATCACGGCCAATTCTTACAATATCAAATAGAAAAACTAAATCTAGTTCCTTTTCTCTTTCATCAGATAATTTAATCATTGTATCCTNACTAATACCAAAAGCTTCACCAATTGATACAATATCATATTTAGAAAGAACCTTTGAATTCATTTCTTTCAAGAATTCATGTAGCCTTGGTCCTGAAGCATATACTTTCTCTGGATTCAAAAGTTCTTTTTTTGATAAGTTATTAAAGTCTTGATCTTTGGAAATAAAAGGGATAACATCCATTCTAAAACCATCAATCCCTTTTTCTAACCAAAATTTCATTAGTTCATGAACTTCTTCTCTGACTTTATTATTTTCCCAATTTAAATCAGGTTGTTTTTTAGAAAAGTAATGTAAATAATAATCGTTAGAAATTGAATCTTTTTCCCAAGCAGAACCTCCAAAAAAAGAAGTCCAGTTATTTGGTGGATTTTTTTTATCTCCTTCACTCCAAATATAATAGTCTCTAAATTTATTGTTTTGTGATGATTTACTTTGAATAAACCAGTCATGCTCATCACTTGTATGGTTAACAACTAAATCTATTATTAACTTCATTTTTCGAATATGCACTTCTTTCAACAATTGATCAAAGTCCTGCATACTTCCAAATTCCTCCATTACTTTCTTGTAATTTCTTATGTCATAACCGTTATCGTCATTGGGAGAATCAAAATGAGGGCTTAACCATATCGTGTCGATACCCAGTAATTTTAAATAATCTAGTTTTAAAATGATTCCATTCAAATCCCCTATTCCATCGTTATTTGAATCGTAAAAAGATNTTGGATAAATCTGATAGATAGTCTGTTCNTTCCACCACTTTTCAATCATATCTTTTTCTTGCTTGACATTCTACATTTCTTGCTACAATAAACAACATTATCCCAATTTTTTTCCCATTTTTTTCTCCAAGAAAATGAAAAATTACAAATAGGACAAGTNTTTTGAGGAAGATTGGATTTTTTCATTAATTAAACAAAGGATGTTCATCTGGCCAGGGCACTATTGAATTGGTGATTTTATTTAGAGGCATTTGCGCATCAACTGATTTTAAATATTTTGTCAAAACATTAGCTAATAACTGAGATTTTGAATTGTTTACAGAAATTAAATTATTATTTTCAGAAATATCCTTCTCCAAATTATACAATTCAACGATTTGAGTATCATGAAAATAAATAAATTTCCATTTACCNTGTCTAATAGCACTGTAACTACCAATTCCAGGCCCAATTGGTCCCCACCAGTTAGGATAATGCCAAAACAATGGTTTATTTTCTATGACTTCGTTTTTCAACAGGGGTACAAAACTTTGACCGTCTATTTCTTGAACTAAATTACTATTTCCTNAATTAGCAAATTCTAAGATCGAAGGAAAGAAATCATCAATTATAACTGGGTGATTTATTTCTTTAACATTCGTCTTATGAAATGGTGAATAAACTATCATAGGAACTCTTATTCCTCCTTCATAAATAGATCCTTTACCACTTTTTAGAGGGTAATTGTGTTGGTGNCTTTCTCCATCTCTAGCAACTGCACTTAAACCTCCATTATCAGACATAAATACAACAATTGTATTTTCTAAAATATTATTCTTTTTAAGTTCATCCAACACAACACCTAAAGCATGATCCATACTTTCAACCATAGAAGCATATTTAATTTCAGAGTTTTTTAAACCAATATTTTTATATTTCTCAACAAAACGATTATCTTCCATTAAGGGGGCATGAACATTATATAAAGAAAAGTAAAGGAAAAATGGAGACTTTGAATTAATAGGTTTTTGTAATTTATTTAAAACTTCTTCACTAAGTGCTTGAGTCAAAAAAATATCCTCTCCGTAATATTTTTCAAGACCAGGAACAGCCCATATTTTCTTTGCTGGATCGTTATTTCCAAAATTATCTAGACCTAAGTAACTCTGCGGAGCTCCAGCGGCATGCCCGGCTATATTAATGTCAAAACCAATGTTTAAAGGGTCTGAAGATGGGTATCCAATTGCTCCTAAATGAGCTTTACCTGCATGAATTGTATAATAACCATTATCTTTTAAAACTTGAGGAAGAGGTGTAGCATAAACTGAATTATTAATTGAATCTGAAGTTGATAACCCATTATAGTTCCAATCAGGAAATTCAAAAGATTTATGATTAATTTCAGCTGGTTTCTTTTTGTTTGGATGTAGAGTCCAGTTAGTAACTCTATGTTTTGCAGCATTCATTCCTGTCATTAAGCTTATTCTAGATGGAGAACAAACGGGAGNTGCATAAGCATTAGTNAATTTCACACCCATCTCAGCCAAGAGTTCCATGTTAGGTGTATTATATAGTTTATTATACTCCGTTTTATTATTCCAAAATGGAACAGAAGTATCTTGCCAACCTAAATCATCTACCATAAATAAAACGATATTAGGCTTACTAATTTCATTTGAATTATTACAAGAAATAAATAAAAAAAGAGTTAAGACATGAAATAATTTAGATAAACACATTCATACAATATACGAAAATGAAAAAAAACAAACATGTTAAGCTAACTTAACATTTTTTTATATATATTTGTAAAGTTAACTTAACATATAAATAAAAATGAAACTAAAAATATTAAGAATTATGGCAATAATAACAGGATTAATTGGAACAACTTTGTTTAATAGATTTTTGGAGGGAGGAGCTTTATTTATGTCTCTTGTTCTTGTCTGTTTATTAATTTCAATTTACTTTATAGTAAAATCTCTTTTGAATATCAAAACAAATATTGAAATTTCAAAAAAAATGCTTAAACATATAAATGATAGTGGCACCCTTGGTTTAGCTTTAGGTGTCACGGGGGCCTTTATAGGACTTATAACTGCTTTTGATGTTCTTGAAGCAACTGGAGAAGCGAATCCTTCTATAATAGCTGGAGGTTTAAAGGTCGCATTATTATCTCCTCTTTTTGGACTTTTTACTTTTTCAGTTTCTAAACTTGCCATACTAATACTTCGAATAATTCAAAAATAAAATTATGGGACTATCTAAAAAAGAAATATCAATCTTAATTGAGATTATATTTTCAATAGTATTTGTTTTTATTTTCCTTCCTTATTTTTATGAAAATCAAGAGATCAACTTGATTTTAATGGATGATTTAATCGGAAAAATAATTGAAATTTTAATATTTACAATAATTTATTTTTCCATAGCTTATTCTGTTTTAGAAGTTGTTTATAAAAAGAAAGAAAATAAAGATGAGAGAGATGATATGATAAATTCAAAATCGTATAAATTAGGTTATTTACTCTATGAATTCTCATTATTCATTTTTATTGGATATGTGTGTTCTAAATTTCAAAANAAAGAATTATTAAACCTCACTGGNAACCAGGAATTATATAACAACTTTCAATTAACTGATGGCGGAATTGTTTTTTTTGTTCTTGTTCTGCTTGCATTTATATCAATCATAAAGTCATTGTATCAATTTTACTTACACAGAACAGTTTAAAATGATATTAAAAAATAACCTAAAAGAAATAAGACAAAAAAATAGATTCACACAAGAAGAATTAGGAACTGATGTAGGAGTAAGTCGCCAAACCATTATATCTATAGAAAGATACAGATATAAACCTACACTAGAATTAGCTATGAAATTAGCGCAGAAACTTAATATTAAAATTGAAAAACTGTTCTATTTTGAGCAAGAATAATTCAAGAATAAAACATTGTGATATCTGTAAAAAAGATTTTTCTGTAATGTATAGAATTCAATATAAATCAATTAAAGAATGGATCTTTTCTTGTAAAGACTGTCTAAGTATAGTAAAAAAAGACAATCAATTTTACAAATATGGTGGTACTTGGAAAAAATAAAATATTTCAAAAAAGAATTAACATACAGTTTTAAGATAATCTATAAGCTTATCCGCTTGCTTTTGCTCTTCATAATATTTATCAATAAAAGCTTTTAAAACATCATTTGGTAGTTCTTGAGGAGGTATATAATTGTATTGTCCAAGTAGTTCTGCTCTTGCTTTAACAATTTTCAAATAAGTTTGCCCTTGTCCCTTCCAATCATCAGGTAGTTTTAAAATTAAACTTTCTATTAATTGTATTCTTTTATCCCAATCTGATTTAGAATCCATTTCAGCCGAGTTAGCAAATACTTCAATGTCATTCCAAGCTTTACAATAAGCTAAATCAGTAACAATATTAGTTTCTTCTTTACTAGAGGAACAAGAAACAAAACAAAAAATTGATAGAAAAAAAA
>JGI24540J26637_10000429_pt1 | contig 17428 bp, 18 predicted proteins | sample NorSeaMetagenome_FD_26637 | JGI IMG/M metagenome (IMG submission 26637)
GTTGAGTTGTTGGGGGNGGGGGGGGAGAGGAGGGAGGTCAGGGAGTGAAGGGTTGAGGAGTACAGTTGGAGGAGGGACTTCGTATGACGGGAGGGGGTTAGGAGGGTTATGGTCGATTCGTTTGCTTTTATCGTTGATGTCATTTTAGATATTAATGGAGAGGTGGAGGGAGAGTTGGAGGGAGTGTTTGCGGACTGCGTGGCAGTGGTGGTGTTAATTGACGTTAATAGATCATTTAATGAAAATATTTCTGGTGTGATATGAGTTTTAGTGGTATTGAGTGTGCGTCTTAATATCTGAATCATCAAAATATTGATCACAGACAGAGGAAATAGGTCAATAGGTTTTGCCAAAAATTTCACCCAGCCATCCACAATGGACGTATCTCTATCACTCCTAATACCGTTAATTCCATCTCTATTGATTGGTCTTATAACCCTCTTTGGTTCTAAATCGTTAATATCACGTATAATAAGTATATTTATCCGTCCCCTTCTCATCCGCTGGATTTCAACACAGCAGACTGTAATGTGCACGGTAATGGGCATGCACAATTACACAAATATGGTCAAATACGTGGAATGTACGATCATTAAATTATTCGGTAACATTCTAGGTATATTCTATATTACTAAATCCTCAAATGGTTACTACCTCTCTTCCACCTCCCCAACAAAGACAAAGAATACGGTATTCTTCGTTCATGGGGGTGGATTCTGTGTTCACACAGCGACTGAGAAGCTGGTTACGACGGAAATTTTCAAGGTGAGGACAGTGGGGAAGAATGAGGAGGGGTGATGATGGTGATGACAGGGGGGAGGAGGGAAGCAACAGAGAAGTGAAATAAAGGGGCCCTTTAGACACTCCATTGACATCTGCGCATAGTGCTATACTAACAAACCTTCATTGCACTCGCTTCGCTTCTCTCGCGCCCTCAGCTCTACCCCAACTGCCGTTTCTACCACTGCGACTACACCCTATGCCCCTCAGCTTCCCTAGACGACATATTCGAGGAATGCTGGTCGCAGTACCTGACAGTCCACAAAGAATCCAAGGGCAGGCTCGTAATAATGGGTGACTCAGCCGGCGGTAACATGGCCCTTCAGCTGCACCTCCACTCCCTCTCCCTCTCCTCCCCCCATCGTCGTCCCCTAGGTTCGGTCCTCCTCTCCCCCTGGCTCGACGTCGCCGGCACCTCCGACCTAGCCAGCTACAAAACGAACGTAAAAACTGACTACATGTCGCCGAGGTTCGCCAAGGCGTTCGCGACAATATGCAGGGAGGGGAGCGGGGGGAAGGTTGAGGTGAGCATTGGACGGGGAGGCGAAGGCTGGAGCGAAGGCTGGAGGCGAAGCGACAGCCAGTGCCATGTCTAACATGTGCTCTCCCTCGCTTCTCTCCCAACGGTCCTTGCTCGTCGCCTCGCTCCCTGCCCCGCTCTTCGCTCCGCTCATCGTAGGATCTCCCCTCCATCCTCCGTCGCTCCATGTCCCTTCAGGACAGCCTCATAGTAATCGGGGGAGGCGAACTAATGGCGGACGAGGGTGTGGCCCTCTGGCTATCGTCAGGAGGATCGAAGGGGAGCGTCGAGATATACCTGGGGGATGAAGCGCCGCATGATTTCGTCATGGCCCCGGCTTTCTGCAAGACGGGGGTTTTCGAGGAGGCTTGGAGGGTTATTGCGACGAGGGTTAAGGTTTGGTTCGGGGATTACGGGGAGGTGGTGGAGGGGTGGGAGGATTTAGGGGACGAGGAGGAGGAGGTTGAGGTGGAAGAGGAGGAGGGGGAGGAGGAACCCGACCATGTAGGATACGAGTATGTAAAGGTGAGGAAGGGACGAGCGAAGGACGGGTGGAGTAGGAGCGAAAGCAGCACATGATCTGCCTACAAATAGCTAACAGCCCTTCCACCTTCGCCCCGCCACTTGCAGAAGTACGTAGACAAGGCACTCAAAACTAGGGGGAAAACAAAGTCTCCCAAGTCCAAGTCTTCCACTACCGCGAAACGCAGCAGGTCGACGTCACGCAGGCGCAACAACAGCAGCAAATAGAATTACTTCTCATACTCCCGGGTAGTGAGAACGTAATATAGAATAGAATTCTCTTTCCCATTTCCAAAGATAATTTTTATTCCGTGTTGCCATGATATGTTCACGTTAGCCTATGTTCACGTTTCCCCTCCCTTCACCAAACAGGCAAGCTCCTCCCCGCCGCCCCCTTAAGTATATTCCCCACCTCCAACGCCCCCCCCGCAATGCTCACGCACGCGACGGCGGTCCCGAAATAGTGCCACATACCATGGAGGTACGCGTACTTCATTCTCTCCCCGTTTCGACGGGCGCGCTGGGCAAGGACCCACGAGAACAGGGCGGGAGCACCGGCGATCGCTATAAGATGAGAAAAAGAAAGGGGGAAATATGTTAGATATTGCGGTCGGCGGTATGCTGCTGTCGCTTTGCTCCTCTCCTCCCCCTCCCCCTCACCTCCTACCACAACCCCCAATGCATCCACAACGAAGTAAATTAGCACGACGGTCGAAATGGGCGCCATAATTCTGTCCGCCCCGTGCGTCCAGCTCGTAATCCCCGCGGTCCAGTAGTCCGAGGCGAAGCACAGGTACATCTGGAACATCCACCACGTAGCCAACAGCTGCTTGTCAAGCTCAGAGCAAACGATTATCAAAGGAACGAACGCAAGGGCGGATATACCGATGAATGGAGACCGGGTCTGAGGGGTTAAGACCATCGGTATACCCATTACACTTCTTTTAACACCCCAACTCCCCCGAAGCTTCTCGGTCTTCCATGGATTGTTACTCTCAACTAGGAATTCATGCGACGTAAGGCGATTCAAGAGCCCGCTCTTTTTCTTGGCCTCGGCGGTCTTCTTTCTTGATCGCGTGTTGTAGTGTCTAACAGTGGTGGACATGTCGACCTTTTGCTACTGGCACCAGGTAGTTCATCCGAGGTGTTCGCAAGTTTCTAGAGTACTCTCTTTCACACAATACAAGCGGAGCAACGACCTACGAACGGCAAGGCTGGCCCGGAAAACCAGGCGTGCTTATAAACGCACACAATACACCCCCCCTCCCGAACCACCGTAACGTTTCCCGCCCCTTACCACCAAATAAACTCCTTCACAGTTACAACATATGCATATTTAGTCACCACCCCCTTATCTTTCACCACCACCATCCCAATTGCTCCCCACGCTAAAGACCCCCTCCGCCCCGCAATTCGACCTGCAATAATCCGCCAGACTCTCGTTGACCTGTGACGATTGGTGAGACGAGGAGCGAAAAGACGAGTGGAAGTTTGTTAGTTATGTAGGAAGGCGGTGTAATGCTTTTGCTGTCGCTTCGCTCGTCGCTTCGCTCCTCCCTCCCCCTCACCTCCTCAATGGTCCACAGGGGTTGTTCTGGAGCCACAACGACCACGTCTCCGTTCGGGCAGGTCAAATCAACCTGGAAATATCCCCCCTCGTCCTCGTTGAAGGTTGCGGTTCCGTAGGCTTGCATGCAGTCGTCACAGTGCCACCATCTCTCGTTAATGTCAACCCAGAAGGGCATGCTGACGCAGCTCACGTATCTGCAACCATGACAAACCGTGGTGTAACCGTTAGAGAACTCAAACAGCCACGTTGTCACGAAGACGAGGAGGGCAAGGGTGATGATAATCCCCCACGACTTCATCAGAAACGTTAAGAACTTCTGGAAGCAGCTCTTGGTGAAGCCAAAGAACCCAAAATCAACGCGCTGGATGGTACCGACTCCAAAGAGCATGCCAAAAATCATCCCACCGACGTGGCAGAAGTTGTCGATGAACGGTAGCAGGCCGAGGACCACGTTCAGCAGGATATCGATCAATAGCCAGAACATCACCCACTTCACGTTCCTCTTGTCCTTTTCCGTCCTTATCAGGATCGCCCCCTTATCCACCCCGCCGCCGAATAGAACTTTCCAGTTTAGGATAATGTCGGCCAAGGCCATCCCGAGCAAGCTGAAGATGCCCCCCGATGCACCCACGGAAATGTACTGGGGTAGAAAGAGCGCCGACAGAACGTTTCCACCGTACGCGCCGACTACGAAACCAAACGTTGCCTTGATCGTACCGTGAGCAATCTCCACCCCCCTTCCGACGAACGCGAGAACCATAAGGTTGAAGAACAAATGTACCAATCCAGAGTGAAGGAACATGGCTGAGAACAGCCTGTAAGCCTGCCCCTCATTCACGATCATGTACGTCACCTTGGCACCGCACTCGATCAAAGTCTCCCCGGAAACTCCGAACAGGGGGTTATCCGAGAGCGGCGCGAACATCCACCCGTTGACCGAGAACTCCCAAACCATCATGGCCACGCACACACACGACAACGATATCGTGAACAAACACCACTTTCGCGCGCTGGAACTGCGACGAGCGGCGAAGAGCGAAGCGACGAGTAGAGCTGTTGTTAGTTATGTGGATACGTATGCTACTTTTGTTGTTGCTTCGCTCCAGCCCGTACACAGCCCCCCGCCCTCACCTGTCACTCTTCTCAAAATCCCTCCATTTCAGGTAAGGGAGGTTGTTAACCCTCCTCCACGCGCTGTCCTCAGCCCACTCGATGTCCCTCCTGACGCCTTGCAGGCTCTCGTAGATCCCGAGTATGCCGATGGCTGGCTGGTCTCCCTCCCCGCAAGCTTTTCGCTTCCTCTGGGCGAACTTGAAGTCCCTGATGCGTCGCAGCAGCGCCTTGTCTCGCTGGGCGACTTCCATGTTCTTGCCCACCACGTCCCACACCGACTTGGCCGTCTTGTGCGACTTGAAGGACGAGAGAGAGAAGGATGACTGCATGAGCGTCAGAGCGAAGCGACCAGTAAAGGGGGTTAACTTTATCGTATAGAGTAGCATTAGATAGCTCGCTACGCTCGCTGCCTTCTGCTTTATCGTATAGAATAACATTAGACAGCTCGCTACGCTCGCTGCTACGCTCGATGCCTTCGCTCCGCCTCACCTTCTTGGAAGTCATGGAAGGGGACGGTTGGAGATCAAGGTAGTCCATACTACCCCCTACCTCGGAGGTGTTGAAGGACGTTGCGTCAGAGGGAATAGTATTCATCTCCATCCCCGTTTCAACCGAGAATGACTTGCGGAAAACCTCCCCCTCAAACGTATTAGACTCATCAGACTCATCAGCGTGACCGACAGCGCTTGGAGGAACATAGGATCCCGACCCTCCAGACGACCGCGAATGAATGGTTCCCAGTTGAATATCGTTATCAGCACCAGCTTTCTGACCACGAAAGATGCTTGGTAACACCCCCCAGCCGAAGATGCTGTCCCCCCCCTCCTCCTCCTCATCCTCTCTCTAAGAAGATCACCCCCATTTGAAAGAGTTAGTGTTGACGATGTTATTGTTATGATCCCCAGTATAATGAACGGAATAGAACGGCAATTTGCGTCCCTAAAAGACAATTAATGCCCCCCTTCTCATCAGACTGACCCTCCTCCCCAACACCCCCCTCTTCCTCACCTTTCCATCAACATTTCCAACAATCTTGCCATCCCCCAACTCCTCTTTTCCATCCTTGGCAGTAACATAGGACCCACTTGATAACAATTCAGTATTCATCGAATTATTTGGTTCAAATGAGGCAGAAGCTGACTCTCCTCGCCTCATCGGTAGCCTTGGGGCATTTTTCTTCTTTCCTTTCTTAGCCTGGACTTTCTGACCACGACCGAAGGGCATTGAGAGGGGTTTAGGATAGGTAGTACTAAAATGTTAACGAACAACAACCTTGACAATGAATGTATTTTTTGATAGGTGTTGGTTGAGAGATATTTCACTTTTGTCCACTTCAATTCACGATTTGTTCACACACGACGTAATAAGAATTCACGATTTGTTCACACGACGTAATGATTTGCTATTCCACCACTGTATCTCTATTTTCATTCTTTTTGTGTCACTTTTTCAATTCTCGAAAACCGCCAATCCTGGCAGAGTCTCCTTGTCCATGACGCAGCTCTGGATGTGCGCCAGAAGTGCTCCCCCTCCGGTGCTCAAATACACGTGGGGCTCGTCTTTCCCAACAAAGAGACTTGCGGTCTCTCCTCCTCCGATAATGACCTTCTTTCCGGTCTGGGCGAGGAGGTAGTCCACAATCATGGCGGATCCGACCCTGTACCTGGGGTCCTCGATGACTCCGAGGCAGCCATTCCAGAAGATTACGTCAGCCTGGTCGATCTCTGCTATCAGGTCCCTCATTCCTTGGGGACCAACGTCGAACCCACCTCCTCCGTTGTTGAGGATGTCGGGGAGGTAGGATGCGGGGGCCTTAAGGTCGGTAGCGCCGTAGGCGTCCCTGCTGAGAATTACGTTCAGGGGGGTCTGGGGGAACTTCTCCTTCCAGCCCCTGGTGAGTCCTCCTCCGACGAAGATCTTGGTGTTGGGCATCTTGCAGAGGCAGTCTATCATAGGCTGCTTGTCCGCAATCTTTGCCCCTCCCATGATCCCGAGAATCCTCTTCCCGTTTGTCCTGAGGAGATCACCGATGGCCTTGACCTCCTCCTCGATGAGGAAACCGTATCCATCAACGCTCTCCACGATACTCATATGCTTCCTGTGAACACACCCAAAGCAGTCAGCAACGTGGGTGTTTCCGAGCTGCTTGTACAGGGTGCTTAGACCGCTTCCAGCGGCATACTTGGTCTCACCCTCGTGGAACCTGATGTTCTCGAGAAGGTACACGTACCCGGCACCCTCGTCGGCGGCCTCCCTGCTCTTGAGGAAATCCACAGTCTTGGAAGAAACTCCGTCGGGGATGAAGGTGACCTCCTTTCCAAGAAGACTCTTAATGATAGGGGCGAGGAACTCGACTGAGTTGTTCTTGTCAACGCCCTTGGGTCTACCGAAGTGGCAAACGAGAACGATTCTGTTTGGGTTCTGGGCAAGCATGTGGTTGATAGAAGGAAGAGCGGCACGGACACGGAAGTCATCCACGACCGTGCCGTTATCGACAGGCACGTTGAAATCGAACCTTGCGACGACGTTCTTGCCTCCGACGTTGACTTCCCTGAGGGAGAGCTCAGGCTTGAGGTCACAAGCCCTTGGCTGCTTGTAGGTGGCCAGGTTGATGTAGCTGGAGGCCGGGCTCAGGATCTTGGGGCTGACCCTTCCAGTCATGGCCCTCTTGGCCGCGGCGTTGGTCTTGTACATGTGAGCCATGACCCTGAGGCACTGGGCAGAGTAAGACCACTCATTGTCGTACCAGAGCATGAGCTTGAACGTTCCGGGTCCCATGTCCATGGAGGCCTTAAGGTCTAGGATGGTGGGGGTTACGGTGGTCATGAAGTCAACGGACGTGAGCATCTTGTGGTTGAGGTGGTAGACCTTTCCGAAGAGCTCGTGCTGTGTGAAGGGTTGTTAGCAAGATTCAATAGATTTCCCCAGTCGCAGCATCATCGCCTTTCACCTTCTGTACGGCTTCTGCGACAGCCTCCAGCTTGGCATCCTTGTCGGCTACTGTAATGTTGACGTCAAGCAGACTGCAGTTACCAACGGGAACCCTGACGCTTGTGCCCCAGACTTTTCCGCCGAGCTCCGGGAGGACCTTGAAGATGCTCTTCGCGGCGCCAGTCGAGTGCGGGATCATGTTGTTGAAGATGGACCTGTGGGTGCGGCTCTTCTTGTTGATGGTATCAACGCAGTTCTGCGATGAGCGAGCGGGGAGGAGCGAACGAAGCGACGAGTGGAAGGTTTTTAGTTATGTAGGAAAGCGGTATAATGCTTTTGCTGTCGCTTCGCTCCAGCCGTCGCTCCGCCTTACCTGACTTCCAGTTGAGGCGTGGATGGTGGTGAAGAAGACGTTCTCGACCTCAAAGGCCTCGTTCACGAGCTTCAACATGGGGGCAAGGCAGTTGGTCGTGCAGCTGCTCGCGCTCACGATCTTCTGCCCCTGGTATTCGGTGTGGTTGACACCGTAGACAAAGGTGGGGGTAATTTCGGGATCCTTTGGGGGGGCACTCTGAATCACGTAGTCGACATCGTGCAAGAAGCACTTGTCAGTGGTCAAGTAAGCACCGGTACACTCGAGGACGTACTCGACTCCAACTTCCCTCCATTTCAACTTGCTGGCATCCCTGTCCTTGAAAAGCTGAATCTCGTTGCCGTTGATCCTGACGCAATGCTCCGAGACGACCTCAACATTCTTGATCGGCCCACGGTCGTAGTGGTGGGAAGAATCGTAGCAAAGGTAATCACTCACTTCATCCGCCTTGAGACTCGTTGCGTTGATGGCACGAATGCTGTAGACATCAGGCTCTGCGAGCATCTGCAAGCAGACCATCTTTCCGATCCTTCCGAGCCCATTAATACCGACATTGATAGGCTGGGAGGCGATTGCAATGGATATATGGGTTAATGAAGGTGAATGGGGGAAGTGAAGTTCGGGTGTCGCAACAAAGGTAAGTGGAAATATAGAGAAAGAGAGTCAAATTGAGACGGCTAAAACGTTCAGACGGTAAAACGAAGAAGCAGAAATCACCGAACTGGCCGCTTTGGCAAAAAATACGTACCATATTATGACTATTTAAAACCTGGCTTTTGATGACACCTGCATCAATGGACCCCGTCGCCAGGATCACATGAGAGGAAAGTGTAACTACACCCCTAGACGCTTTGGAGATTACCACAAGCCAATAACCACACACACAGGACGCCAGGACCCTACGCACAGAGCTTTAATCGTCAGGGTAGAGAAATATATTGAGGTCTGACGGGCAGTTGAGACAAGGATGAGTTAGGACCATGTCAAGATCGGTTCTCTTTCTAAGCAGCATATGGCCCGAGCCAAAATCTTCTGCGGCGGGCGTGAGGACACTGGGACTTCTTAACAACCTCCTCCACGATGGGTGGAGGGTTGGGTTTGGATGCTCTGGCCGAAAGACTGAAAACACGACGATACCAGATGGCATTGAGGAGTACAGGGTTCGGTTCAACCAAAGCAACGACATGAAGCACGCAATTTCAACTCTAAAACCAACCGCGGTGATCTTCGATCGTTATTTTGCAGAGGAAGCGTTCAGCTCGCGGCTCAGGGATCTTGCTCCGGAAGCCGTACGAATTCTCGACATGCAGGATCTACACAGTTTAAGACGGCATCGACAAGAACGGCACACAGAGGGATCCGAAGTGTCAGCAACTTCGTTCCCTAGTCCGGTATCTTCCTCCCACCTCCAACGTGAATTAGCATCAATTCATCGTTCAGATCTGACAATCGTATGCAGTCGCGTCGAGAAGAAGCTCCTCGAAGAATCGTACGGTATTCCGCGCCACAAACTAGTCCTAGGCTCTTTCTTCTCAACCGTTGCGGAGGGAGGTGCAGGATACGACGACGAGACTCACGGGTTTGATCAAAGAAACAACTTTGTTTCCATTGGGGGCTTCAAGCATCCCCCTAACGTTGATTCTGTGATCCATCTTGCTGAAGAAGTATGGCCGCGCATTTCCGAAGAGCTTCCCGATGCCAAGCTTCACGTCTACGGCGCGTACCCTACTCGTGAGGTCATGAAATATCACAACCCCTCAGCGAATATTCTCGTGAAAGGTTTTACCCAATCCCTCACCCCTCCTCTCCTATCAAATCGTATCCTCCTTGCCCCCCTGCGCTTCGGGGCAGGAATTAAGGGGAAAATAGTGGATGCATTTAGGTATGGCTTACCCGTCGTCACGACACCGATCGGCGCGGAAGGGATAGGAACCATGAAAGACTTTGGGGGATCAGTAACCCGTCAAAACAGCGACCCGTTTGAGTTTGCTAAAGAAGCTATCAACCTTTACTCCGACAGAGACGCTTTCCAGGTTGCTCGAACGAACGCACGTAACATCCTCGAAACGGCATTTGACGAGAAAACCAACCTCGACGCAATAAACGAAGCAATACAGCAAGTATCAATGTCGTTACAAGAACAACGGTCGCACGATGTCTTCCAAAATATCTTGTGGCACCAAAACAATCGCGCCACTGATTACTTCTCGCGCTGGGTGGAGCTCAAAGAAAGCTTGAAATGAAAGTAAAATCATCGTTGTTATTGTAACATTGAAACATCTTAGTCTTCACGTTGGAAGTAGTAGAGGGGCTGTTTCCCTTTCAGTGAGGGCATGGTGATTGGGCTGCTCATGAGGTTTGGGAAGAAGAAGGCGGGTTTCGCCTCCTTCACTGCCCCTCCCCCCTCCGTGCCCTCCCACTCGTCAATAACCACATCCCGCGTGCGCCTCTTTCCAGGGGTTGCGGCAGTGCCAGCCCTACTCTTGTGGTTCCTCCTCTTGGCCCCTCCAGGCGCCGTCATGGCCCTCTTTCCGATCTTAGGAATCTCCCCTCCTCCCCTCGCCTTAGTCCTCCAAGGCTGGGCAACTGTGTTGGGCCTCTTTTCCCCGTCCTCCATGTCGAGCATCTTCTTTGCCCTTTCCTTCTCCTTCTCGATAAGTTTCCCAGCAATTGGCTCGTAACCTGCTACCTCCTTCTTCCCTCCTCCCTCCCCCTCCCTCCACCCCTTGTCCGTGTTGCTTGTCCCCACGTTGTTGGGCTGATAGTTAATGGGCATCTTTTCAGGGCTACTCTTGGGTCTCATGTCGTCAGGTGCTTGAATTCCAATGCTCACCATAACCTTCTTCTCCCTCTTCTTCTTCGGGGAACCCACCGTCTTCGGCCGTACCTTTTCCCCGAAGAGCTTTTTCTGCTCTTCCCTAGCAATCACAAAAAACTTGGAGAGGAACTCAGCACCGTCCACAAACTTGTCACCATCCCTGTCAAACATGATCATCAAAGCTCCGACCTCGGGGTAGGTAAATTTAGACGCGAAAGACTTGTGAAGGCACTTCTTGAACTCTTCTGCTGTCATGGGCGGACCACTCTGGAAAGCATCCAGGCCCATGTTGTTGGCAGCGGTCCTGTCGAACCTTAGAGCCTCGTCCGTAATCTTTTTCACGGCGCTCAACCTCTCGGTTTCAGTAAACTTGGTCTTCTCGTTGATCTTCGCCACCCTTTCCCTTTCTTTCCTCTCAGCCTCCAACCTAACCCTCTCGTCCGCCCTTCTCTGCCTCTGCCTCCTGGACTCGGCCCTTCTGTCCCTCTCCTGGTGCTTGATTTTGAAGAACTGATTCAAAAACTCCGCACCGTCGACTTCGCCGTCTGCGTCCTTGTCAAAAATTGATATGATGGCACCGAGCTCACCAGCGTTCAGCTTCAGCTCGAACGTCCTCTTGAGCATCTCCTTGAATACGTGGGGCTGCATGACGGAGCCCTGAAAGGCTTGGAGCGCAAGGGTATTGATTGGATCAACTGTAAAATCGATGGCGCAGGCAGCAATCTTCTTGAGGGCCAACTGCTTGTGTGCCGGAGTGAAGGACCTGTCAACCTTCTTTTCATTGTTCTGCTCTATCTCCTTCTCCCTCTTTCCCCACCAGATCTTATCAAGAGCGTCCCGCCTCTCCTTTTCCTTCTTTCTCTCGGCGAACCTTCTGCTCTTTTCGTTGAATCCCAGCTTGGTGAAGAGAAGTAGGAACTCTGTTCCGTCCACAGTCCCGTCACCGTCCTTGTCAAAATATTTAATAACAGCTCCAGCCTCTCCAGCATTTAAGGAGACGCCAAAAGTCCTGAATATCATATCCCGAAAGAGGGGAGGTTGCATTGAGGACCCTTGAAACGCCTGGAGAGACATGGCAGAGGCACTCATCTTGTCGTAGTCGGCAGCGGCAGCAGTGATTTTAGCCATAGCGCTCTTCCAGTCGGCTTCTGTCACGTTTCCCAGAGCGACTTTCTTTGCATCTTCAGCTGCTTGTTTTGCCAACCTCGTCTTTTCCCTTCTGATCTCTTTCTGTTTTTTCCTTTCGTCGAACTCCTTCCGTCTCTGGAAGCGCTCCTCTTTCTCAGCGAAGCCAAGCTGCGTAAACTTGACGAGGAACTCACTCCCATCGATAGTGCCATCCCTATCCTTGTCGAATTCGTGCAGGAGGGCTCCCATTTCGGGGGGGGAGAAGTTCGTCTGGAAGACCACGGTGCATAGCTCCTTGAAGGTATGGGGCTCCATCCTCGCCCCCTGGAAGCAAGTCAGGTTGAGGGCCGCCGCAGAGGTTGGGTCATAGTCAGCCGATTTGTTCGCTAACTTGCTAAGGGCGTTGCGAAGGTCCTCCGAGGTGTAATTGAAAGTGAAAGAGTTGTCGGAGGCCTTCTTCTTCGCGGCCTCTCTCTCGGCCTCCAAATCCTGAAAGTGCTTGTTCATTGCGGTTGTGTTCTCCCTCTGCTCCCTTGCCCTCTTGGTTCGCTCGGCAAACCCCAACTTTTTGAAGTTGATGAGGAACTCACTTCCATCGAGTGTGCCGCTACCATCCGCGTCGAAAGCGCTCATCATGGCGCCAATTTCTTTGCCCGACAAGCGAAGGTTGAAGGTTCTTCGAAGCATGTCGCGGAGGTTTCCCGGTGTCAGCGGGGTCCCGAGGAAGCCCTGCAGTGACATGGCAGAAGCTGAGGTTGCGTCGTAATCCCCTGCAACCTGCTGTATTTTTCCGAGCGCGGACTGGAGGTCCTCCTTGGAAAAGTCCTTGGTAATATTCATCTCCATCTTAGCCTCCTGTTGCATCTTCTGCCTCTTGGCCTCCATAACGTCGGCAAGTTCCTTTTTCCTTTGCCTCTCTCTCCTCTTGTAAGCGATCCGGCTCTTCTCCTTGAAGCCAATGCTCATATACTGCACCAAGAACTCACCTCCGTTGATTGTCCCGTCTCCATCCTCATCGAATTCGTTAACTATGCAGCCAAACTCTTCATCATTCAGCTTGATACCTAGGCTCCTTCTCATCTCCAGCCTAAATGAAGAAGGGCTCATCGCACCGCCCCTGAAGGCGTCGATATAAACGCCGTCTTTATCTCTATTGTACTTCACAGCAGATACGCTGACCTTCTTGAGGGCACGGCCCAAGGCATCCTCCTCATCCCAACGCTGAGGGAGGGAAGCATCGAACTTTACGGACTTATTCGTTTTAGTCGTTAGCATCGAATCCTCATCGACCAAGAATCCCTCGCCATCGAAACCACTGCTCTCAACCGAGCTCTCAGCAAGCTGGTTAGTGGAGCTCAGGCTGACCGAAGCCGCGGAAGTAATGGAGGCTTCCTTTGACTTCTTGTGAACTGAGCGAGTCATCCGACTAGTCATGGTCTCTTGCTTATCCCACCACTCATCGTTGATGGTTTCCTGAGCTAACTGTGACTTCGGCATTCCAAAATATGTTTTTTGATGCAAAGAGGTCGATCAGTTGGGACAGACCCTCCCTCATTTGTTTGGGATGTCTAGCAAGTACGCTAAGAGCTTTCAGATCCCATCGAACACCGCGGCGGTCCTTACGGACCTTACACGCGAGCTTTTGCGGGTCAGCACGTGAGTACAGGGATAGGGGGGTGGTTGAGGGGGTCAGGAGTGCGGTTAATCGAGGGACACTTGGAATCTGGTGTTTTGGTCGAGCTAAAGGGACAATTGGACCACAGAGCGAGCTGGGTGGCCAAGGACTACGGCATATTACAAAAAGTGTCCGTAGGTGGGGGCAGCCTGTCTGAAAACAATGCTTGAGTCTTCGAGTTCAAGCAACATGGCCTTATCAAATCTCTGCATACCGACTTAATCTCATCTATTCCCCATCCTTCTATCTCTCCTCATTTTCAGTTACTCCAATGACATCAACGAATCGGCTGATCTGTATGCCTTCTCCTACACCTACTTCATGCAGCAGATCGAAGCCCGTGAGGCTGAGTATGGCGGCGGCGAGCCTGCCCCGAAAATGTCCAACGACCAGTTGATCGAGCGTGTTGCATCTCTCTTCAGCCAGGCAGATGCAGACGGGAACGGATTCCTTGACAGGAAGGAGTTCAAGCAAGTCTTTGTATCGCTCAAGGAGGAACTTGGACTATCGAACAAGGTCATCAAGCAAATCATGGCCGAAGCTGACGAAAATGACGACGGAGTTATCGAGTATAGGGAGTTTGTGCCCATGGCTGTGGACGTCATCAATGTCATGGAGGCCAAGGCTGACTACAAGGAGAACCAAATGCTGGACAAGGAGGAGGCCCTGGAAGATGCCAAGGATTTCTTGCTTCACGGTATGCCGAGGGACACGCTCGAGGAGATGCTGAAGAATGCCTTCATTAAGGCAGACAAGGACAAAAGCGGGTACTTGGACAGGAAGGAGTTCAAGGACTGCCTCAAGGCGAGCGGACTTGGATTCACAAAGAAGGAGATCAACGTAATGATGACAGAGGTTGACCTCGATGGGGATGGCAAAATCACATACGAGGAATTTGTCCCTCTCTGCTTTTCCATGCTTGCCGACATGATGGCCGACAAGATGGAGCAGGCTGCTACCGAGACGGAGGAACAGATCACAGAGACAATCCTCGACCTTTTCGAGGGCAGCAGCGCCGAGGACGATTCCACCATGGTAAATAAAAGTGTTGCCACCCAAATCCTCAGAGATGGGGATCTTGGCCTTACCAGGGTTCAGATTGCCGCTATCATGAGTGAGGTCAAAATCGACAAGAAGGACATGCTCGATTACCAGGAGCTTGCAAAGAGCTGCGCAGGCGTCATGAGCGCCCTGATGAGCGTCGAGCAGCAGAGGCTCTTGGCCGACCAGATGAGTGACATGAAGGCTCAGGAGGACTACGGCATTGTCCTCGGCCTTTCCCAGGACCAGATGACCAACAGTCTCGACGCGGCTTTCCGCGACGTCGACACCGAGGGCAGCGGACTCCTCAGCATGGAACAGGTGGCCAGTGTGGTCATGTCCACTCTCGAGGGCATTGAACCCGCGCACTTCCAGGCTGTCATGTCTCTGGCGTGCCCCGACGACGAGGGTAACGTGTGGTACGACGACGTATCCGAATGGGCGTACCATACCATGGAGTACCTTGCCAGTGGACAGCACGCGGTGCTCAGCCCGCGCGGAGAGTAAGTGGGTGGGCTCATTTCATTAACTAAGATAACCCTAAGCACACCAAAAAAGCCATTAGTAAAAAACACTATCTGTTTTCGTCAATCACTCAGGACGTTTTTTATCATCATCCCCCGTATCCCAGTCCCATTCCATCTCCATGTCCCTCTCCTTCTTTGGCACACCCTTGATCTCCCTCATCCCCCTCAGAAAGTTGAATATTCTCCTCCTCCTTATCTTTTCTGTGCTTCCATCCTCGAACGCGTTCTTATCGCACGCCGCGAGGAGTGTGTCAAGCGCCTCCCTCTCCGAGGATCCGCACCACACCAACCCAACCGCGCACGCAGCAAGGAAAGCCGAGACTCGAGAGAGGCTGTCGGCGTAAGCCTCCTTGTGGGGCAACTTCGGTTTGGTTTCTGAACGGTACTTGGAGAGGAGCAGGGCGAGGAAAGCTGGCAAGGGAGACGCCAACTTCATCTCAGCCTCTGGGTCTGAGATGAGCGGAAGGGCACGAGCGAAGCGAGCGCAGGAGGGTGGTTAGTATAACAGTGTACATTATTTAGGGTGGGAGCTTTGTTGCTCTTGCTGTCGCTTCGCTCCAGCCTTCACTCCAGCCGTCCTTCGCTTCAGCCGTCCTCACCTATTTGAAAGTCAGCCTCCTGAGGAGCCTTTGCCATTTCACTCCGCTTCGACCTCACAATGTCCACGATCACCTCGTAGTCCTCGAGGTACGACGCCCTTTCAGCCAAAAAGTCTTTTATTGCCGGAGATGGTTCGGAGTCCTTGGAGCTCTCCTTGTATTTCTTCTCGTCGGACGTCAGCTTCTTGAAGGACGCATCCACCTTCTGGTATGACGCCTCAGCCTTCGCACAGGCCTCCCCTATGCTCCTGAATTCGTCCGTCTCGAACCTCCCCCCCTTGTTGCTCCCGCAAAGTGCCATGACATTCTTCCTGTCCCCCGTCATAAGCCTCGTCGAACCCTCAGGAATGTTGTAGAGGGAGTGCTCACCGGACGAAACGGGGTGATTGCGAAGCTGATCGCAGTGCCTCATGGAAGCAGAGATTGCCAGGTCCGAAAACAAATTCCCAGACTTTATGTAGTCACAGTAAAGGGAACCGAACTCCAAATCGGACGGAATCCTTAAACGAGTCGAAGTTGCTGATGCAACAGGCCTCGACAAACCACGCGAGAAAGGGTTGGGAGGTCTGGCAGACAGCATGCTCATCAGAGGGTTCGAGGGAGGAGCCTTGTCAGATGAAGACGTTGAAGAAGAATGGAGAGGACGAGGTGGCGGAGGTAGACCCTCCCGAGCAAGTAGGCCAGCCGGAGGAGGAGGTAAAGGCATATTCGAGTGCTTTGGAGTGCCAAGATTACAAACAAGAATTTTTGGAAGAATGACACTTTGGAACTGCAGGGTTTTGATAAATGTCGGGACACGCTCACACACATGACCATGGTACTGATTGCTATGACCACGTGAGTTATTTTTTGGGGGTGTGGGGTGGTTTTATGCAGCTAATGAGCCGATGTCGTCGAATCATAGAGTTGCACTGTGCCATATTGCTCCTCTTAGAGACAATTGGTTAATCAAAGTGGACTTATGGAAACCAAAATAGCGATTTGTCAGATTCGCATTACACTCGTGTTTCTGGTTTTAACCAAATGCATCCAATTTCTCCACCCCTTTGCTCGCAGGATCACTCCCACGGCCATTCCCACGAGCACCTGAACCACCCTGGTGTTTACGCTGAGCGCGACACTGCGACCAAGAAGCCCAATAATCGCGACTACAACGAGCGTGTCTTCACAGTTGGATTGGGCGGGCCTGTTGGGAGCGGAAAGACGGCTCTCATGCTTTCACTTTGTCGCAAACTCAGGGACCACTACAACATAGCTGCCGTCACCAATGATATATTCACGAGGGAGGACTGCGAGTTCCTTATCCGCAATGACGCCCTGCCCAAGGAGAGGATTACGGCAGTGGAGACCGGAGGCTGTCCCCATGCTGCAATCAGGGAGGATATCAGTAGTAACCTTCACGCATGCGAGGCCCTCACAGCCCAGATACACGGTCTTCAGTTGATCCTCCTCGAGAGCGGTGGCGATAACCTGGCTGCCTCCTACTCCCCCGAGCTCGCTGACTACACTGTGTACGTTATCGACGTTGCGGGAGGGGACAAGGTTCCGAGGAAGGGAGGACCCGGGGTCACGCAGAGCGACCTCCTCGTTATCAACAAGACGGATTTGGCAGAGAAGGTTGGGGCCAGTCTTGAGGTCATGGACAGGGACAGCAAGAGGATGAGGGGAGACGGGCCGACCGTATTCGCTCAATGCAGGGAAAATTTAGGGGAGGGTGTCGATGATATTGTTAACCACATTTTGAACGCGTGGATGGAGAAGTAACTATGTAGTGAGTTGACTGAGGGTTATAGAGTTAGGACATCGACAAGGGGGGATTGACGGGGGGGGG
>JGI24540J26637_10000430_pt1 | contig 17405 bp, 18 predicted proteins | sample NorSeaMetagenome_FD_26637 | JGI IMG/M metagenome (IMG submission 26637)
TGGCACATCTCCGACACCGAGAGCTTCCCCTCTTCCTCCGACCTCTTCCCGGAGCTCGCCGAGAAGGGCGCTTACTCGTACCCCGACGCTTCCTACAGCGTTCAAGACTTGAAGGGTATCGTAGAATATGCGTACAACAGAGGCATTAGGGTTATGCCTGAGTGGGACGTCCCCGGACACGGATCCTGGGCAAAGGGAAAGCCCGAAGTCACCATCTTGGACGGAGCATGCACCAACACCCTCGACCCCACCAACCCTGACGTCTACCCGTTCCTGCACTCCTTCTTGACGGAGATGGCGGACATTTTCCCCGATGCCAACCTCTTCCTTGGCGGCGACGAAGTGGACACGAACTGTTTCGACTCCTCCCCCACCGTCTCCAAGTGGATGAGCGACAACGACATCAAGGACGGAGTTGCCCTGCAGTCCTACTTCTGGCAGCAGGTGACTGCGCAGGTCATGCCGGGCTTGAACAAGACCTTGGGAGTGTGGATGGCGGACGACGGTATCCCGTACCCCGAGGATCTACCTGATGACTCCTTCGGAAACGTTTGGCAGAGCCAGAGCATGATGCCCACTGTTATTGACCGTGGAGCGGACGTCGTCTTAAGCGGCCCCTGGTACCTTGACCAGCAGCAGCCTGGGGGCTTCTCGACTTACGCGCTCCAGGCGATCTGGCAGGGCATGTATGCTGTGGAGCCGTACGACGGGCTGAGCGAGACGCAACAAGACAGTGTGTTGGGCGGCGAAGCGTAAGTTTGGGGGTCGGCTGGAGCGAAGTGACAGCAAAAGCAAGTACTGCATGTCTACCGCTACATATATATAAAATATAATTGGCTGTCAAACCCCTTCAACTCGTCGCTTCGCTCCTCGCCCTACTCACATAACTAACGTCCTTCCACTCGTCGCTTCCCTTCTTGCCCTTCGCTCAGATGCATGTGGGCCGAAGGCGTGAACGCCATGGACTTTGACGCCATCGCGGTCACCAAGGCCGCTGCTGTTGCCGAGAGGCTGTGGTCTGACGTCAGCGTTGTCGACCTGGACAACGCTCAGAACAGACTAATGGAGCACGTTTGCAGGCTCAACATGCGTGGCATTGCCGCTGAGGCCATCGCCCAGAACTTCTGCTTGTCGGACGTTTTGTAAATACGCGTGAGGGGGGGGATGAATAGTTGTCGTGGATCAACGAAACCAAAGGAAAAATCCAAAACTGATAATGACGAAGGTTGGGCGCGGAAACGCAATAAAGGGAAACACGACAATAACGGGGGGAGAATAAAAGATATACGCTTCTTCAAAACAAAATTATACGGCTTCTTCAAAAGCCTAAAAGTTTAGCCGTTATTCTACGTTAAAGCGACCTTCTTCACCCCAAAATCTTACCTCCTGGTAACTTCCCACACTTCCCCATTCCCAACACACAACATCTATTACAACCTTACGCTTCTTCAATCTTCCGACCTATCATACGACACCCAATCCCATTTGAAACCCTCTGTTAGCTATATATTCCTCTACCGTCCCCCCAAACACCATATTCAACAGGCTTCTCCAAGCAGTTCAGAACCGCCTGACCCATTGATTAATATCCCTGCCGTGACCCATGCCGGCGCCGACTTCTTCCTCCAGGCCCAACCGGGTCCGACCCTCGATGAGAGTCCCAGCGACGAAGAAGGTGGTCGCAGAAGTTGATTCAGACTCAGACGATGATCACCATGGTCTTCTTGATCTCTCTGGTATTCTCTCCAACTACAATTCGTCCCTGACGTTCGATGCAACTCACTTTGATACCTCTAATGTAATTGCAGGCTCGAAGACTGAGTTGCTCATAACCTCAATGTCGCCCAAGCTGGACCCAACCAGGCAACAGCTCAAGGCGGAGATTGTCCCGATCGACGACAACGACCTTTCCGATTTCACCCCACCGTCCTGTTTCATCAGTCAGGTTTCTCCCTCATCGTACAAGATTGCCTTCGGAGCGACCAAGTCCGGGGCATTCAATATTTGTGTTTCTGCAGAGGTGAGGTTGGACGAGGAGCAAAGGAAGGCTGGGTGGAGGGCCGGGAGGAGGGCCGGAGCGAAGCGATAGTAATGCAACTCGCAACCTTGTAACTAACAACCTCCTCTCCTCGTCGCTTCGCTCCTTGTATCGCAGTCCCTCCCGGCCGAGTCTGACTCTCCCTCCTCTCCTTCTGATCCCCTGAACGCCCCTCCGATCCTGCTCAATGTTGTCCCCGCGGCAGTTTCCCCCAACCACACCGTTGCAACTGGTCCTGGCCTGGACTGCGTTGCGCCCGAGGAGGAGGCAACCTTCACCATAACTACTTACGACAAGTATGGGAACCGTTGCGTCACTGGAGGCGACGAAGTGGACGTCGAGATTGATGTCTTTGCGGTCACCGGCGGCGAGGCAATGGATGAGGGCGACGGAACGTACACCGTCACTTACACACCCACTGAAAATGTGCCTGGAAAGGAGGGCAAGAAAAAGAAGAAAGATAAGGCAGCCACAGCCTCGACTCATAGCAAGCTTCCCCTTAAACGCCACCACGAGAGCTTCATCAGCCGTTGCACTTCCGACGAGACCGTCTGGGAACGTCAATGGTTTTCGCTCAAGGAGCACTCCTTAATGTGCTATGGTACCAACGCGTACGGAAAGGACTCCTCCACGGGAGGATCGGTCGAACCCACCCTTGTACTCGAGCTTTCAGAGTGTGCCGTCTCAGAATTTGTCGACTTCCCGGAAGCGCCCCACCCAGCGTCTCACCACCTACAAGTGGTGGCGCCCCACCTCACCCTTCAGTTATGCTGCGACACGGAGCAGTCCATGACAAATTGGCTCGCCCTTCTCAAGAAGTCTAGCGTTAACGGACAGCAGAGCAACTCGGTTGTAACTACGACAGCTCCTGCCTCGAGCATCATGTCCCAAGTTAAAGGGGACATTGTCATCAGCATCTCCCTCAACGGCGACCTTCTTTCCAGTTGTCCCTTTACGCCAAAGGTATCAGCCAAATTAGGTGAGAAGGATCAAGGTGCCAACGTTGAGGTCCTCTACATGATATTCTAACCCACCTGCCCGTCGCTCTGCTCATTGCAGCCCTCGAAAGGAAGCTGCGTCGTCGCAGCACCGTGAAGGACCTTCAAGCGCGCAACGTATTGCCCTCCGATTCTTCAACGTCTTCTTCGCCAACTTCGGCAAAGAAGGAGTTTACGAGAAAGCAGTCGATTGTCCAGATGACCCTTGCCGATGACCTCGGGCTCATCAAGAACTTGGAGCACCGTCAGATGGAAGAAGAAAAACTGGCAGCGCTTCAAGACTTCGACCCGCCTGTTTCCTCGGGATGGTTGCAGAAGAAAGGACACTACCGGCACTCGTGGAAGAAGCGATTCTTCATCCTCACGACATCCTTTGATTCCCCTGATGAAAAAGTTCGTCTTGTCTACTTTGCTAAGGCAGTCGATCTGACGAATTGGAGGTCCCAGGAGAAGTACGCTAAAGGGTCTATCATCCTCAACGGGGCCCAGATTGATGCGGGAAAGGAACAACACAACTCGAAGAGCGCCCTTTTTGCCTTCAGAGTCGTCGAAAGCACAAACAAGCCGTACGAGATAAGCGCAGGCACTGAAATCGCAAAGGAGGAGTGGCTGAAATCTATCAAGATCGCAATTAACTTTGCTGCTACACGGGACGGGAACCCTCTTCCAACTTCCCCTACCCTCAAAAACAATCACACCGACTCAACAGCTTCAATGACTTCAGCAGCCTCGGTCCTCGTAGACCTTCCTACTTCGTACGCTGGCGTCGAGGAAGTGCGTCTCCTGGGTCAGACTCAGCGTCACAACCTGGAAGAGCTCATCACCAAGCTTAAGTTCGAGTTGGAATCTGATCCTGCCATTGCCTCCGAGCCGGTTGATGTGGATGCTGTGGCCAAACTAACTGAACTTTGGGCACCCACTGCCTCCCACCCAACTGTCCGCAATATTCTATCTTCCGTCTCTATTTCTGGCATCCCTCAGCAGACAATTCTGACCTCCTGCCTCTCACGGCTCCTTGAAATCGAGGCCTTCATCAGCAACGAATTTTCGGACGACCGAGAGGCCGCCACCGAGGCCGCAAGAATGCTCGCTGCCCAGGTAGCCACTGGAAAACAGAACCCACCACCTCCTCCAAAGAACCCCAACCTCATCTCTCCTTCCGAAAGACGGAAGCAGCGAAGGGTTCGCCCATCTCAGCGAATATCGATGTCCCCGGGTCGTTGGTTGGGAATTACTGGGGGCATCGGTATGTCATCTGGATTACGAGGAGGAAGAGGTCGCTCTCCGAACCCCAAAAACTTGAGCCCCAACAACTCAGCTTCGCCCAAAAAACGACGGGACTCTGCGGGAAGGCCAGACTGGACGGAAATTACTTCTCCCGATGGCTCCATGATTTATTCGTCACCGAAACCTAATGTCATGAGGCGTTCCTCCTCCTCTGAAATCCCCTTTGCCAAGAGAGGCAACAGAAATGGGGTTCGCGGGAATCCCAACTTTTCAACATCTCCCAAGTCGGCCGATAAGCAACGCAGGGCTTCAATAGAGGCGCAGCTGACTGGAAAATCCCCCTCATCGAACCCCAAGCTGTCCCGAAAGGCAAAGTCCACCCCACCAACCTCTGCAGACAGACGTCGTGCTTTCGGTCACAGAATGAATTCAGGGGGGCACAACAGCGACTGGACACACGGAGACGTTGAGTTCCACGGTGGATCTGTCCGGAATGTGGTCAAGGGTAATGTCCTCGACCACCTTGACTCTCCGAAGGCACGAAATTTCTCAAGAAAGTCTCAGTATCCTGTTAAACAATCCCCTGCAGACGAACACTACAAGCCGTTCGGCGGCCCTGGTCACAACGATGATTGGACTCACGGGGACGTCGAAGTTCATGGTGGATCTGCAAGGAACTTTACCAAGGGCAATGTTCTTGATCATATGGGAGAGAGGAAGGGGAAGAAGCCAGAGTGGGACACTGGTAGACCCAAGAGGTCCTCAAACAAGCCCACGACACGAGCAGAGCTGACCAAGAATAAGAAGACTATTTACTCCACTCTCACTGACAACAAATCTTCAACGGGTGCCACAATTGTTGAAGGAAGTAGGACGCAGATATCCTCGGGCAACGGAAGGAAGCACCGTTCCAATAGCCCCAAGAAGGTCGTCAACGTTCAGGTGAAGATCATTTTGCACAAGGGCATCGACTTGGAGGCAAAGGACGAGACAGGAACCTCGGATCCTTACGCCAAGATCGTGCCTATCCTCAAAAATGGAAACAAGATCAAAGCAATGGGCCAGAAATCCAAGACCAAGATGCAGACTTGCAATCCAGAGTGGGAAGAGGAATTTGACTTCACCATCAATGCCGCAGAGGTCGACCACTTCAGTTGCTCCATAAAGGACTGGAATAAGTACTGCAGCAGTCAAGCACTTGGATCCTTCAAGATTTCGATCGCTGATGTATTGAAGGCCAACGAGGAAGGAGCAAGAAAGGCCCAGGTGGTTTTAGAGGGCGTAGACACCGGCATGGTAGTCGTCTCTTACCATCAGATTGAAAGGACTCAAGAGCCCAAGGAAGAAAAGAAGGATGAAGAGGCCAAGGACGAGTACGAACGACCTACTTCACCCGATAAGAATATCTATGAAGGTACAAGCGGCAAGGAGTATCCACCGACGTCCGAGGTTTCTCAGAAGCGCAGGCGCTCCTTTGTGGAAATGGCCAAGGAGGCAGCCGGGATCACTGAAACTAAGTCTCCCTCCCCAACTCGATCTCGTCCCGACGTTCGTGCTAAGATTATGAGTGCGGACAGGGCAATTACCAGGACAGGAAGAAACGGGACGATTGAAAATGGCTTCTCTTATCCTCAACAATATTCAAGGTCAGTCTCTCCAGGGAAGAAGAAATTCTACCCGAAATCAAGATCTGAGGAGTCGAAGGGACTCGGAGGAGCCACCAACGACGGTAAGAATCTCAGCTTGCGCTCAAACAACAGCGGTGAAAAGATCGCCAAACATCTTCAGAGAAACAAGAAGGGCAACTTTGTCATTTCAAAGAGGACCATGACCTACTTCGAGAAACCACCATCTCTATCGGCCAGTACGACTGCGAGAACGGACGTCAAAGGCAAGAGGACGAGCATCTCCCCTGACAAGAAGGTTACCCAGGCTTTCCAGGACAAGATGAGCAGGAAGCTCTTGAGAACTACTCCCGGGAGGATCGAGACGACGTCGCGGTCCGCTAGGAGCCCAAGCGAGGTAACAGGCCTGGTCGCAAAGATCGCGGCAATGAAGAAGAAGTCAGGTGCTGTCAAACCTGCTCTGGAGACGTCAAGGAGTACGCCCGGCAACATCGAAACGTCCTCAGCTGTAACTGAGACCAAAAGACTCAACAGAACATCCCCTCCCAAGACAAGAGGCCGCGGTGAAAGCAGGTGGCAGCAAAAGTTCAAGCAAAATGGAAAGACCAAGTCATTCTTTGACCTTTACCCCAACATGAGGCAGCAGGCGAGGCGACCTTCTCAATACCAGCAACCTGCTGCGCGAGGACAGAGGAGCATAGCAGATGACGCGCAGTGGGGAAGGGTAGTTGACTGGTTGAGCGGCATTAACATGCAGATTTACGAGGGCATTTTTGAGGAGCAGGGGCTCACATCCCTCTCAGCGATTGAGCTTCTCGAGAAGAAAGATCTTGTTGAGATGGTTGTCAAAACCGAACACCAGGGACCGATTCTCAAGGCCATTCAGAGCTTTAGTCAAAAGACGAACGAGAGTATTGTGGGCATCAACCAGACAGAGAACTTAGTTCAGTGGGTTGTGGGCGCATTTGATGACGGAAACAGGGAAGTCTTCTCCCAGTTCTGGGACAGCAAATTACCGAGTAAAGTGCGCGACAAGGGACATTTCAACTACGCCGCTGGGAAGAAAATTGAGTTTTACTGCCACACCTATTTTGCAGTTCTGCCGATTATGAGGGGCGAGCCCCTGGATGCCTGCGAGGCGGCTCTAACCGAGTACAGGAAGGTATGTAAGGATCTTGAAAGGACATTTGTCGCCAGCAGCGACGACTTTAAGGGGTTCAGCAAGCTTGCCAGCGCAAAGGATGTTAGTAAGATCAAGGGAGACGCCACCTTTAAGGTGCTTTTCGCGAAGGAATGGAGAAAAAAGCTGAGGAGCAGGCTGGAGACATTCTTGACTAGCGTCGAGGAGAGGGAAGCTGGCAGTCCAAAGAAGGATCTGAGTCTGGACTTGGCTGCCGTGGATGACAGCAAGGGCAAGGAGGAGGTAGGAGGAAAGAAGGAGGCGGGCGGAAAGAAGGAGGTGGAGGGAAAGAAGGAGGTGGATGAAAAGAAGGAGAAGGCCGTTGAGGAGAAGCCCGCCCCCCCTGCTCCCGGGGAAACTCCAAAGAGCAAGGCGAAATCTAGGTGGCACTCGGCTTTCTCATTCATAAAGAAGACTAACAGCCTCAATAATGACAGTGGAGAAGTTGAGCAAAAAGCTACGACAAAGAAGAAGGTTGCGTTCGAGGATCCTGATCAGAAGTCTGCGAGGGAGGAAAAGGAAGAAGAGGGTGTTAAGAGCGAAGAGAAAGAAGAGAAGGACTTCTCCGAAAAACAGGACGATAAGAACAGGCCAAATAGAACGCCAACCATGTTCCGTGGAATGGACTACAAACCAAACTCTACGCAATCTACAGAGGATGGAGATGAGGACAGAGGGGAGGGCATCGGTGAACTCCAAGCGACAAAGAGGCCGAGCGGAGGAAAGGCCGCCAAGCGTAATAGCGCAATGTTTGTCGACAAGAACCAGCCCCCCAGAACTGACACAGGGAATGTGAAGACCAAACAGACCAAGAATGCCGGGGAGCTCAACACTACGAACATCCACGAGGCGAACAAGAACCAACAGAAAATTGTTCAGAGGGACAGTGTTTGGGGCAACGTCTTCAGGAGATTCAGTCAGGCAAATGGTGGAGCGCAGGCATTCAGGGATTCGGTCGAGAAGGGCGAAAACGAGAGCGCGGAAGCGGGGGGAACAGCAGAAGACAACAGGGCAAGCCTCAGTTACAGCAAGAACCAGGAGGAACAGGCAAAGAGCGCAGCCGCAAGGGGCAGGGAAGTCAGCATAGACTAAAGTACAGTAGTACGTAAAACCGAGAACATTTAATAGAATCAAACGCTGTATTTTTATTGTCTAACCCCCGCGGAATCCATGATATTCTTTGCTTCTTGTGGCCATTTATCTCCATCTTTGACTACTACCGTGTTGTCCATGCTGACGTCGATTCCATTATTCTCGTAGGTTGTTGTGTCAACATATGAGTGGATGACGTTGATGTCATGGATGGAGTCTTGCCAAACGTGCAGCCATTCGCAATCGTCAGAGCAGAACGAAGAGTTGGAAAATACATTGTTGGAAATGGTCCAGTATGCTGACGATTGGTCAGGGTAGTAAGCTCCACCCCCAGCGCCCTTTCCCATGTTATACAACCAGTTTCCGTCAATCGTCGAGTTTGCCTGCGCGCTTAGTGCATAAATCCCCCCTCCGTCGCCAAGCAGGAGCTTGAAATCGTGAATAATATTTGCGTTCACAACGTTGTTGGCGGCGTACGATGGGTCCGAGCGCCCCCAGCCCCAACCGATGGAAATACCCGAATATGGGAGGTCGTAAAGCGTGTTGTGGGAGATGACAGTGGACGCACTGTAGCCGACTTGGATTCCGCAAGTGCCATGGTATTCATTCGCCACATTACGAACCACATTATCGACGATCTTGTTATCGAAGATCTGCTTGCTTTTATCGGTGACGTTGGCTGTGTCATACTCTCCGAGCTGGATGGCAGTTCCAGAAATGTCTTCGAAAAGACAATCCGACACAACATGGCCTTGCCCCCCCCCGTGAAACTGAAGCCCACCTGCTCCGAGAGACCTGAATTCGCATTCGCTGAAAGTAACCCCAGAAGAATCAGTGAAGACAATGTTACTCTGCATAGGGTACCACGTCGTTTCGTCACATTCGCTTGAAGGAGCATAAACGAGAGCACCGCTCTGCTGTTCGATGAAACCTTCAGGCGTGGTTGCCTGGTTGTAAGTGGCGTACTCGAACCTTACATTCTTGAAGCTTACGTCCTGGACGCCTGCTCCAGAAACAAGAGTGACTAGATCTGGTACAATCGCAATCAAGACGTCGTTTGACGATTGCGCGTTGACGTAGACTTTCCCCTTCTCAGCATCAACCCAAAACGTGCCCTCATCAGAGTTCAGCAAGTCAGCGAGACCCGTGTTCTCAATCGAAACCGGAGTACTTGTGCTCTGCCCGCATGGCTTGTTCTGAAGCGTTGCAAAACAAGGTGTCTTCATATTCACTGTCAAAGTTGTCTCCCCAACTTCGACGCTCTCAATAGCACACCTGGACTCAGACCAAGGTGAACCTTGACCTGTGTAAACCACCTCGACGTTTTCTGCCCACGAACCGATAGTGTTGATTATGTCATCATTAACAGAAGTGGAGTCGATAGTGTAGCTTGAATTAGTGACGCTGGTGGTCTCTGCGCTGAAGAGCGAGACGATGTCACCAGAGGCTTGAGGCCGGGAGTATCTGACGCCGTCCAAGAATAGATGTCTTGCTTCGCCGTTTACCGACCCGAGATCTCCACAAAGTAGAATCGGGACATCGGAGCAACTCTCGAGGGGGATGCTCACGCCACCAGAGATCAAGACAGGAGGAGAGTCCTGTCTTAATCCAGGAGAAGAGTCGACACCCAGGAAGGTCACACCAACTAATTGGTCAAGATTCAGAGTTTCTTTCAGCGCAACGTCTTCCGAGATCTCAATAACTCCTCCTGAAGCCTCCTCCCGAAACATTGTAACGCAAATTAAAAGAGAATCTTGATCATGAACCGAACAAACAATTGGATCCGCACCCGTTTCTGATACCACCAAGATGATGGCGGCGAGAATAATGCAAAGCATTATGCCTAGTGTATGGTTTAGTAACATTTTTGTTGTTGCTTTTGGGCTTGGATAAAAAAGATTGAGAAAAGAATGAACGCGCTCACGAGAATAAGTTTAATTGTATTTTTCGCCTCCCATATCCCCATTACCATGATGGTTGATGGTCAGGCGATATTACCAGAATCAGGTGAGTGACTTGGGGTCGTGAGCTTCGGGAGGGAGATGATTTTAACCCACTTTCTTAACCTCCTCTACAGTTTACCCTATCCAGTTGAGAAGCCTGTATGACTGGTACACCGTAACCTTCAACGACACGCTGATGGCTAGAGGAAAAACACCACTCTGGGCGAAGTCGCTAATGTGCTGCGAGTTTGGCCTTCAACTCCCCTTCTTTTTCTTCGCGGTCGGTGCCTTGATCCGGAAATCCGAGAGTCTCAAGCTCCCAGGGCTTATATACGGTTCTCATACGGCTACCACAATGGCCCCGATCCTTGCCCACTTTGCCTTCTCCGAGGAGATTAAATACGAGGAGAAGATTGTCCTGATGTGCTTCTACTTGCCAGTGAGCGTCGACCCTGAACCTCTCATCCCCCCCCCTCCCCTCCCCTCGTCTCNCCATCCCAACTCACCCTCTGCCCTCCGTTTCCCTCTGCAGTACCTTATCTTCCCCCTCTTGACAGTCTTCACAACCCTTACCAACTCCCCACTTTTCAACGACGACGACGATTACCCAAAAATACAAAGGCAACATGCCAAAGCGTTAAAACTTTACTAATAATAATTGTACTGATAAAATTCACGTTTTCCCCCTTATTTATCCCCTCTCTCACTCTCCCCCGTTGTTTTCTCCCATTTCCAGAAAGCACAACGCTTTGGTAAACTTCCATTCTCATTTACAGCAAACAGGCTTAATTTGTACAACTATTACCCCCTTAGTATCCACACCACCACTACCAAGCGTTCCAAGCGTTAATTCTTCTTCAAGGACCTGTGTAAAACACCTCAATACCCTCACTCGCCCTCGCCCACTGGCCCTTGGATTATCAAAGGGGAACTGAAAGTTAAACAAGCGCTAGGTACCCTCCCGCGCGAAAGATGGCATCGTTATCACCAGTGAAGGGCCACGGGGGCGGCTTCTTGAGCAGAACCCAGCAGTGGGTGAAAAAAATGAGGACGGCATCGTCTGTTGTCCAGGGTGAAATCTCCATTGGGGTGCGCCTTTTCGACATGAAAAAAGANCTTGGGATGGAATCGAAAGAGGACGAGGAGGCAGAAATGGAGACAATCGCCGGCTTAAAGGAAAAGATGATGAGAAACCATACTCAGCAGCGGGTAAGCAAGCCCTACAAGCCAAAATCCTTTGGTACGTGGCTGTACCTCGAAATCGAATCATGCAGGGATCTTGGAAAAGCCGACCGTTTTGGCCAGTCCGACCCCTTCGTGGTTATAAAGGTTGGAGACATTGAGCTCGCTAGAACTGAGGTGATACCTGACGAGGGGAACCCAGACTGGTACACGGAGTGTTACGAGCTTCCAAACTCCCACTTTGACTTCAATAAGATTGAGATCAAGCTCGAGTGTTGGGACATGGATCTCGCGGAGGTCGGATCCTTTTTAGGTTGTGCATTTTTTGACAAGAGGTGAGATCAGACGAGGAGCGAAGGACAGGGAGGCTGGGCGAAGGGCTGGAGCGAAGCGACAGCAGCATACCACCCACCACTATAACTAAGGCTGGAGCAAATGGATAGCAAATGCAACTTGAAGGCTAGAGTGAAGCGACGACAAGAACAATATACCGCCTCTCTTCAAGAGAAGAACTTCTGCTCCTCGCTTCGCTCCACGCGCATACCGCTCAACACTGCAACTAACAATCTTCCGTTCGTCGCTTCGCTCCTTACTGCCGCTCGCTCCTCGCAGTGACTTTACGTTTTCTGACAGCATAGTCACTGTTACGAAGCCCCTCATAAGGGACAAATATAGACCAGACAACAACGGCGTCCCCAAAATGCCAAAGGCACGCGCTGAAACATCATTCTTTCAGAGGATGGCGAGCCACAAGGACCCGGAAGGTCTGGGTTTTGTTGGACTGAGAAAGATCCAGTCAAAAGGTGAAGATGAAATGGATGCATCGGAGGGACTAGTCATGTCCCCGTCGCCGGATAAGAAAGAAAAGAAAAAGTCAAATGCGGGGGGGGAGAAGACATGGCATCGACTCAAGACCAAAGTTGAAAAACACGGGAAGGAAATGGGAAGTTACAAAGTACCTAACCCTGAGCCAACCCGGAGAAACCAGAAGAGCAGACTGAAGTACGACAACGTCAAGAACAGCAAAAAGACGCTGTTCATCGCTTTGGGCATAATCCTCACCTATTTGCTGGTGGGCATGGTGTCGTTCAGCTACATTTTTGAACGGTGGACGCTGATTGATAGCCTGTACTTTTCGGTTGTTACATTCACAACTGTAGGGTACGGGGACCTTTTCCCTGGGAAAGATTATACAAACCCCCACACTGGGGAAGAATTCGCTGCAAAGGAACCAGACGAGAAGGTCGCAAGTCAGGTGAGATTGGACGAGGAGTGAAGGGCGGGAGGAGCTTAGCGACGACCGTATACTGCATAGCTCTAAAAAACTAACAACCTTCTCGCTCATCGCAGATGTTCTGCTCTTTCTTCAGTCTACTGGGAATCGCAATCATCGGTTACGCGCTTCAGATCCTCGGACAACAGTTCGTGCAGGCGCAAATGAGCGCGATGGAGAAAGCTGCCAATAATCAGAAGCCTGTGGACATAATGGGATCTGCGGGTGGGCTTGAGTTTGCCTATGGTGACTCGGAGGAGATCAAAGAACAGAAAATGATCAAGGCCGCCATGGTGGCTAAGGAGAAAGAGGTGAAGAAGAAGCACGACGACATCATCGAGAGGCGGAAAGCCATCCTAAAGATTTTGATTCCCATCATTTCACTTTTCGTTTTCGGGGCACTCATCTTTGGTGCTATTGAGGAGTGGTCCTTCGCGGAGGCCCTCTACTGGTGTATTATCACGGCGGCAAGCATTGGTTATGGGGAGTACAGTCCGGCGAAGCAAGTGAGTCGAGGGCTAATGATTATCTTCATACCTCTCAGCGTCGGAATCATCGGCCAGGGTCTGGCAGGGATCGTCAATATATTTATAGAAGAGGAGATAAAGAAGGCGAATTTGAAGCTGATGGGGAGGGAACTCACAATAGAGGACTTGGACAGCATGAACACGGACGACGACGGGGAGGTGAGCGAGCTTGAGTTTGTCGAGTTCATGCTGAAAACAATGAAGAAGGTCGACCAGGCGCTCTTGAACGACCTACACTCCCAGTTCAAGAAGATGGATGCCGACGGAAGTGGTAGCTTGCAGAAGTCTGATCTTGAACTGCTGGCGAAGAGGAAGCTGGCTGTGAGAAGGAAACTCACGCTTGCGGCGTACAAGGCGGACCTAACCACCAAGGCGAGGAGGGCGACGGCGGCGGCGGGTCTTAGTGCCATTGCAGAGGACGTGCAAAAGTCGGCAAAGATCTCGCCAGAAGCTTAATAAGAACAAAGCTAAATCTGTAATATAGGAATGCAAGGCATATTTTTTATGTCGGCGTCTAATCCTGGAGTAGCAAGTCGAGGAATTTGGTCGTCTCCCCAGCCTCGTCCTTGACCATCTCTCCCTTGACAATCTCCTCCCTCGTGAACCACCCGACCTCCCCTACATTCTCCTCGATGGCATCGTGCAGCTTCTCCCAGTCTCCGGGGCTCACCATGTCAACATCCTTGACGAAAGCCCTGAACAAATATGTTTTCGCTCCTCCTCCCGCTATGACTCCCATGGGCGCGTTCCCGATGAAGCTAAGGTATTGTGGTACCTCCTCCTTGGCCTTGGCCCCCTCCTGTGCCTCAACGTTCCCCTTCATCTCCTTGAGTTTCTTCCTCCTCCTCCTCCTCTCCTTCAAGCTGAGTTCCCCCGTTGGGTTAGCCTCCTGTGCGACATTGAGCGCATCGGCCTGAGGAGCGAAGCGACGAGCAGAGAAAATTGTTAGATTTTGTGTTGTTAAACCGTCGTCGCTTCGTCGCTCCTTCCGTCCTCGCTCCTCCTCACCTCCGCCTTGATCTCCTCCTCTGTTTTAACACCAGTCACGTCCATGCCGTCGGAGAAACCGTTCAAAAGACGGGCTGCGACCCTTTCTCCGACGAGGCGGAGGGATCCAGACTTATCAGTGACGACCCCAGAGGATGGGAACGACCACTCTCCGTCGGAACCCTTCACTAGCATATAGAGACGGTCGAACTTTGACCTCTTGACGTTATGGGACGGCAACTCGTGGCTCACTTCGGCATCCCTGAGCTCCCTCTTGGCAAACGGCGGGAGAGAGGCAAAGTAATCAACCTCCTCCTGCTCTGAGGGATCACCGGTGATCAAGCCAGTGCCTGAAAATACCTTACCAGACTCATTTTTTATACGCTTGAGGCGAGATACGGAGCAATGAAGGTCATCAAGTTTCGTGACGGGAGAAATTGTGCGCTCTCCCTTTAGGTAAGGATTTCCGTAGACACCACCCTTCTGGACGAGCGGTAGTCTCTCTAACAGGAGTCCAACCCTGAGGAAATTGGGGTTAGAATGGTGTTAGGAGAAATATTGTGGAATTAATTGGATCAAATATTATTACAAATATACGATAAAACCTTACCTTATACCCTCATGGCCTGAAAGGGCGTCCGAGCGTGATGCTAAAAGGGACTGAGCTGCCTTAGAACTGAATAAACGGTGACTAAAACCCAATTTTAACATTCTAATATCTATTATTGAGCGGGCGATGACGGAAAAATCGAAAAGTGTAGGAATGGGGCAGGGAGAAGCTAATTCTATTTTTTAATTGGTCCAGCAACTTTCTAAACGAATTGCAATTTTAGCGTCCATCTCGCGACCACCCCAGGTTTGAACCGAAGTTGAGAACAAATTTAATCACTAAAAATTCAGTGTTTGGTGGGAAGTTCCTTGAGAAGTTGTCGTCGGCAGCCCTGGAACCACCTCCTGGAACCTGGAGCCTGGAACCTGGAACCATGCTCCTCCCCTCGAATCTTTCCTTGGATCCATCGCTGACAGCCAGTGGCCTCTCTTCCGGTTCTTTTATGGCCCATCAGTTTCATGTTGCGTTTAGTTCTGATGTTGTTGGCGCAGCACTATTCGCTGGGGGGCCCTACTACTGCGCGCAGGCATCGCTCACATTGGCTGAAGACAGGTGCATGAGATTCGGCGACAACATACCCCTGGATGAGCTTCACGCGCTCACTGTCTCTGGTTCCATGGTGGGAAACATTGATAATCCAGAGAATCTTGCGGGAGACCCTATTTTCGTCTTCAGTGGGACAGCAGATACTGTCGTTGACCAAAGCGTTGGGAGGTCACTAGCAAATCATTACTCCAGCTTCAACTCAAATGTTATGACGGCCTTGACGTCAAAGCAGAGCACTGCTGGCCAACAATAGATTATAGAAATGGGGAAAAGTGCGATGTCAAGGGATCACCGTATATTGCGAAATGCAATTTCGATGGCGCCGAGTACGCCCTCTCCCATATTCTTCCCTCTCTTCCATTAAACTTCCCAGCGCCCGCTGCAGACCCAAACAACCTCATGACCTTCCAGCAAACACCATACCTCCTGCCCTACGTACCGGCCACTGCGTCTATGGCAGAAACGGGGAGAATATTCATTTCAGAAAGGTGAAGCTCCGGGGAGATCAAGTGTCCTCTGCGCGTCTCGTTCCACGGTTGTGAGCAGACGCAGGGGGACATTGGGGACGAGTACGCCACAGGCATCGGTCTCAACGAGTGGGCCCAGACCAATGACATTGTGGTTCTTTACCCCTACGCCGCAAAGAACCCAGTAGTGAACCCCAAAGGATGCTGGGATTGGTGGGGTTACACGGGACCTCAGTACGGAATGAAAGTCGGAGCGCAGATGCAGGCCATGAAAACGATGGTGGATAGGCTATTCGCCAGTTATAAATAAAACGAGCGCTATTCGCCAGTAGATAATTTCGAACACTCTTTCGTTCTTCCCACCAGCCAGCTTTGTGGCCTCTTTCTATTCCCCACCATCAAGCCATAACCCAAGTTTATCTTCATGTCCTCCGATAATAAAAAAGACGCGACACTAAGCGACATGAGATCCCTCGCTTCGTTGACGTCGCTCTTGACAAGCCTTACGGTGAACAAAGGGTCATCTAAAATCTCCACAACCGAGGGCTCCGTCATTTTGCTTGTTAACCCGCACATCCAGGCACCCGAAAACACTTCATCTTCCACACTATCATCGAAAACACAATTATATCTCCTATTTACCCACAATATTCAACCGTCAACAGTCGTAAAACCAACAGAATCAGGTGGCAACTCTTTCCCAGCTCTTGCCTCAATTGTGGAGAAGGGCATACCAAAGCGCAAGCTCCACGTGATCATGGATATCATACAAACTAGGGAAAAGGGCCGCAAGACTGAGAACAACAAACCCTCAGGTCGTCCTGCTAACGGTTGGATTACACGGGATACTCTCGGCGGCCTATATGTGCTCAACCCCAAGCCTGAACACGAGGCGTGGGCGAAAACGATTATGAATACGGCGTCGTGGCCGACGCTTTGGAGCAGGGACGTTCTATTGAAGGCAGGCGCAATGGAGGGATTTGTCCGTTTCCCTCTTCTGCGAAAGATTGCTGCCTGGGTCAGGATAACGACGGGCGAGTATGAGGAGGTCAAGAGATTAGGGGGTTTCGGGGGCCGTAAAGTGACGTACGAGGAGTGGACGAGGGCGAGGATGGGACGGCACGTTGGCCTCAATCTGGTTGAGGGTGATGCTGTGGGAATGGTGAAGGAGGTAAGATCGGACGAGGAGGGAGGGAGGGAAGGAAGGAAGGAAGGAAGGAAGGTTGGAGCGAACCGACAGTAATATATATATCCTAACCTTATTACTGCTAACAACCTTCTGCTCGTCGTTTCGATCCTCGCAGCAAGGACTTGGAAAATGGGTCGTGGATTTCGTTCCACCCTCTTCGTCGCTGCCAAAAAAAACGAAATTATCGTCGATCATATGGGGCGGACAAGGTCCTGGGCGAAACCTCTTTGACAATGGCAAGTGGGACCTCAACCCTGCCAACTGGGGAATCATCTTTTCGTACTCGAGGGACGAACTTGTGGGAAGGGAGGGAAGGGACGAGTGGACGTTTAGCAATATGAGCGAACAGGGGGGGACGATAGGGGACTGGTGGTGGGGGAAGGAAAGGGAGGAATTGCTCAAGAACCTGACTGCCGAAACTTACACGAAGGGGAACGTGGTCCAGGATGTATCCTCGGGTGGTTCGGTTGACTCTCTCCTCGTCTCCGCCATCGTGGCGGGAATGGTACCAAGGGACGTAC
>JGI24540J26637_10000432_pt1 | contig 17383 bp, 15 predicted proteins | sample NorSeaMetagenome_FD_26637 | JGI IMG/M metagenome (IMG submission 26637)
GAAGATCGAGGTTGGAGATTATCTTTTTTTGGTGACGAGCTTGAAACAATTACTGAATTTGATACGTTAACTGGTGCAAAAACATCTTTTTTAGAAAAAATAAGAATTTATGCAAACTCACATTACGTCATCCCACGCCCTACTCAACAGCAGGCAATAAAAAGCATACGAAAAGAGCTAACATCACGCCTAAAATATCTTGAAAAGGAAGGTAAACTATTAGAAGCACAAAGATTAGAACAAAGGTGTAATTTTGATTTAGAAATGCTTGAAGCTACAGGTTCATGCTCGGGTATTGAAAATTACTCTCGCTATCTTACAGGACGAGAACCAGGGGAACCACCACCCACACTATTTGAATATATCCCAGATCATGCATTGGTTTTTGCAGATGAAAGTCACGTATCTATTCCACAGATAAATGGAATGTATAAAGGGGATTACAAACGTAAATTCAATCTCTCCGAACATGGGTTTCGTTTGCCATCATGCATGGACAACAGACCATTAAAATTTGAGGAATGGGATGCTATGCGTCCTCAAACAATCTGCGTTTCAGCCACGCCATCAAATTGGGAGATGGAGCAGTCTGATGGTGTCTTTGCAGAGCAAATTATTCGTCCCACAGGACTTTTAGATCCACCAGTAGAGATAAGACCTGTAGAAATGCAAGTTGATGACTTGCTTGAAGAAGTTAGAAAAGTAAGCCTTCAAGGTCTTAGAACTTTAGTAACAACCCTTACAAAGCGAATGGCTGAAGATCTAACTGAATACATGCATGAACAAGGGATAAGAGTACGTTATATGCACTCAGATATAGACACCTTAGAAAGAATAGAAATCCTAAGAGATCTGAGACTTGGTACTTTTGATGTATTAATTGGAATAAACTTATTACGGGAAGGTTTGGATATACCAGAATGCGGTTTAGTTGCTATTTTAGATGCTGACAAAGAAGGTTTTTTGAGATCTCAGACATCCCTTGTTCAAACTATTGGAAGAGCTGCAAGGAATTCTGAAGGTAGGGTCATTATGTATGCTGACCGCATCACTGGATCAATGGAACGTGCATTAGATGAAACAAACAGACGGCGGGCAAAACAACATCAATATAATTTAGATAATAACATAACTCCTGAGACTATTAAAAAGAACGTACAGGATGTTCTTGCAGGTTTATATAAAGGAGATACTGACTCATCGCGCATCACAGCTACTGTAGAAAAACCTTTAGTTGGTGCTAATTTAACCAAACATCTAGAAAGCTTGAGAACAGATATGTTAAAAGCAGCCGAAAATTTAGAATTTGAAGAGGCTGCCAGGATAAGAGACGAAGTTAGGCGATTAGAAACAGTTGAGCTTACAATTTCAAATGATCCACTTGCACGCCAATCGGCAATAGAAGCTGAAGTTGAAAAATCACAAGTGATGAAAGGGCGATCTAGCGCTGGACGTGCAGGTACTTTCAACAAAAAAGGAAAATCACAACGCTCTGCAAAATTTTAATATATTGCATCTCGTATAAGTTAACTTGATAAATAATTAATTAAATTTGCAAACTGTCCTACACCTAACTGAAAAAGGAGAAATAAAATGAAGAAACTAGTGGCAATACTAGCAGTAGCATTAGCNATACCAACAATGGGCTTTGCTGAAGAACAGTATCCAAAAGAAATTTGTAAACAGATGTATGATACANTTGGAGTATTTCTTCAAATAGCTGATAAAGCTTGGAAATCACAGGACGAAGAAAAAGCACTACTTTATTCAACAGCAGCAGCTAATTATGCAATTGTATATGAGACAACTTGCAAACGATAAGTAATACACTTGGCGACACCCTACTTGCCATACTTTAAAATAAAGTTTCATATAAAATTGGAAATATTTTAAAGGTCTGTTGGAATTGTCAGCCAATATTATAATCAATAAAAATTCTAATTTAGGAGGCAAAAAAGCCTGGCTAATTTGGTCTTTAGCAGCAATAGCATTTGGATATGCTTTTTTGCACCGTGTTGCTCCGGGGGTTATGGTTCATGATTTAATGCGTGACTTTGCAATAAGTGGAACAATGCTAGGCACCCTCTCCGCATTATATTTTTATCCATATTTTCTTTTGCAAATCCCTTTAGGTGCCTTACTCGATGTTTTAGGAACTCGGTATTTACTCTCCTTTGCTTTATTTTTAGCAGCATTGGGATCTATATTATTTGGGTCAGCAAATAACATTGAGATGGCTTATCTTGGTAGGTTTTTCATAGGTGTTGGTTGTAGTGTTGGATTCCTATCAGCGCTAACCCTCACAAGTAAATGGTTTCCAAAAAATAGATTCGCACTTTTATCAGGCTTGACGATGCTAATTGCCATGATGGGCGCTATCTTGGGCCAGGCACCATTAGCACTGTTTATTTCCAATTTTGGTTGGAGATCAAGCATGTGGGTTTTAAGTATTTTTGGAATAATTCTTGGCCTTTTAGTTTTTATAATTGTGAGAAACGAACCATGGGGGGAAATAAAACCACAGGTGATAAAAAATCCTTGGATGCAAATGCTTCAAAGCCTTCGTAAGGCATCAAGATCTTTAGAAATGTGGAAGATAGCTCTAGTTGCTGCCTCAATGAGTGGTCCAATGTTAACTCTTGGTGGATTGTGGGGAACACCTTATTTAATGAGTGCCTATGAACTTGGTAGATCAGAAGCTGCATTTTTAACATCATTTTTACTTTTTGGATGGGCATTTGCCGCCCCATGTTTTGGATGGTTTTCTGATTTCTTAGGTCGCCGAAAGCCAATATTAATTGGAGGGTCAGCTGTCTTATCACTTGCCCTTGGCTTGATAATACTTATCCCCAGCACCAATCTTTACCTTACATTAGTTTTATTCATACTGATTGGAGCATCTGGCTCAGTAATGGTAAGTGCCTTTGCTTTAGTTAAAGAAGCAATATCAAAAGAAGCCCAAGGATCAGCTGTTGGCATTGTAAATGCAATGACAGTCGCAGCAGGAGCAATTCTCCAGCCATTTGTTGGGTTAATTTTAGACCTTAGGTGGGATGGTTTGATGTTAAATGGAGCTAGGATCTTTAAAGAAACTGATTACCGCTTTGCATTCACAATTGTATTTTTATCATCTCTGATAGGTTTTCTTGTAAGTGTTACTCTTAAAGAACAACCCAAATTATAAAAAAAGAACTCACAAATTGAAATTTTTTAAATCAAAAGCTTTATATTTAGTAATAATATTTATTATTCTTTTGGGTTTTCTTGGAAAAACAATACAAAGAGANCAGAATACAGAAAGTGTGGATAATGATAAAACTCTTTACTCAAACAATTATAATTTTTCAGGAACTGTAGATAAGGTTCGAGACGGGGATACTATTGTGGTAAACAAGACCCCTATACGCTTAAGTGGTGTAACTTGCGATGAAACTGGTAGTCCACTTGGTGACAAGGCTAAGTTGTTTCTGAAAACCAAAATAAGCTCAAAAAATGCTAGGTGCGTTCTTACTGGGGAAAAAAGTTATGATCGAACTATTGGCAAGTGCGTGGTTGAAAAATTTGGAGATATAGGTGCATTTATGATTAAATCAAAACTTTGCAGTCGTTGCCCAAGGTACGACAAAGAAGAAATTTACTTGGAATTGCAAAACTCAATTGGAACGTTTGTTGGCAAGATGCCAAATTATTGTAAGCTCTAGGGATAATTTATTCTTTGTGGAACGTGCCAAGTTGTAAATTAAACATAAATATTTACAGAAAATATTTTAAAAATTAGTCTTATCGCACTTCTCCACCATTTTCCAACCAATACCGGCAATCCGCACTCAAAGCCTTATCGCAAGCTAATTCATAAAGCTTTAGTTCTTCTAATGATAATATGTCTTTCCATCGTCCGTTTATACCTTTGTTGATAAAAGTCTGTGCACCCCCCTTCCANCTNGTACCACCATCTGGAACATAAGTTTCAGCTGCTGCTCGCATCGCAGTCAAAGATATTTTTTCTTCAACATCTTTTATCCGTGAAGAGTCAACATCAATATCTAAGAAATTAGCTATTTTAGCTATCGAAGCTTTTATATCTTTTTTCATATCAGCATAATTTAAAAATAGAATATTAGGTAAATGACGATAGTTCCACCATGATTGAACTCCTTGCAGATGTGACCAAAAAGGATAGCCGTCACTTTCCCAATCAAACCATCCTTTAGTGCACCACTCTCTCCAATAAGTATGAAAATCTTCTGGTGGTTGGGGAAACTCATCACCTATCAATCCAGACGAATTAATAATATCGTAAACTTCTGGCGTGTAATTTAAATGGTGATTCCACAAAGATAAGGCAACATCTCTGCCATCACGACTTACGTATATGTATTTGATCTCTGGAAAAAAGTGTAAGGCATCTAATGGCAAATGGGTTTTAATCACTCTGCGATGTTTTTGCTCATTTAGCTCCTTCATAATGACATCAATTGGAATATCGGTTGAGTCTAACCAAGGGCTGAATTCTGTTACTTTTTTGGGAAAATCTTGATCTGGAAATAAAAGGTTTACAACTAATGCTTGGGTCCAAGTAGTGCCAGCTTTCAAAGTTGTCGCTATACAAATGTCATTGTCATGTGGGATGAAATCTGTCCATCGCTCACTATCGATATGATGGTTTTGAAACCTTAAAGTCTTACTGGGATATTTCATGACTTCTCCTAAATTAACAAATAATTTGAAACTCAGTAATTTCATTTAATTTTTAAAAGTCAACAAAATGTGTATACATAAAACCTCCTTATCTTTATATTATTTTCATATTAAGGCTTATTTTATATATTTTTCAAAGAATACAATATAAGTGATATCTAAGAACGTTTGGAGTCAACAATGTATGAATACGCTATCATTTGGGAATGGCTTAGTTTTGCTGCTAGATGGCTTCACGTTATTACCGCTATCGCATGGATAGGATCTTCATTCTATTTTATTGCCTTAGATTTAAGTCTACAAAAAAATCCCAACCTGCCCAAGAATGTGCATGGAGAAGAATGGCAAGTACATGGTGGCGGCTTCTACCATATCCAAAAATATTTAGTTGCCCCAGCAGAGCTGCCAACCCATCTCACATGGTTTAAATGGGAAAGCTATGCGACCTGGGTTTCTGGTTTTGCGCTGATGTGTATAGTTTATTATGCTGGCGCAGATTTATATTTGATTGATAGAACTCTCTGGGATGTTGAGCCTTGGGTTGGGATATTAACCTCTATTGGTACAATAGTTATTTCTTATTTGATTTATGATCTTTTATGTAAATCAAAATTGGGCCAACAGCCCACATTATTGATGATATTACTGTATCTTATTTTAATTTTCGCCGCTTGGGGTTATACTCAGATTTTTACTGGTAGAGCAGCTTTTTTGCACCTTGGTGCGATCACTGCAACAATTATGTCCTGTAATGTGTTCATGGTGATCATTCCAAATCAAAAAGTAGTGGTGGCAGATTTAATTGCTAATAAGACACCAGATCCAAAATATGGTAAAATTGCAAAGCTTAGGTCCACTCACAACAATTATCTAACTTTGCCAGTAATTTTCTTAATGCTATCAAACCATTATCCTTTGGCATTTGGAACGGAATATAATTGGGTTATCGCAAGTTTGGTTTTCTTGATGGGTGTCACTATAAGACATTATTTCAATTCTATGCATGCCAGATCTGGAAGACCAACATGGACATGGGCTATAACAATAATTATATTTCTAATAATAATGTGGTTATCAACTGTTCCAAAAATTCTGGATACTAACATTAGCAAAATTCCAAAAAGTTCAGAAAGATTCTTAGAATTTGAGGAATTTGAGAACGTACAGGACATAATATTAACTCGATGCTCAATGTGTCATGCGGCAGAACCAGGATATATGGGTATTCATACAGCCCCAAAAAATGTATTGTTGGAGACTAAAGAGCAAATAGCTCGTTATGCTCGAGATATATATCTCCAAGCTGGTCGCAGTAACGCTATGCCACCAGCAAATGTGTCTTGGATGGAAAAAGCTGAGAGAACTTTACTTGTTAAATGGTATGAAGAATCTCTTTAGTCCTTACTTATTGAGAGACATGAATTATTTTAATTCAATTTCAATAAATGACATTGGACTGGTGCCATTGTTTATTACGTTGTGCTTGATACCTTTTACTCTTCGATATGCTGTTCCCACTGGAACTAAAACCTCACGACTAGAACCNTCACTTTCTTCCAGCATCATTGGACAATCCACAATCGCTGTAATGACATAATCATATTCGTGCTGATGCCAACCTGTTTCTGAACCAGCTTCAAAATCAAAACGTGTAACTCTTACTCGGTCATCATCAATTAATAATGTATCTACTGCTTTTGTTCTGTTCATTTTTCTACCTTTAAATAGTTCATTTTATTCTTAATGGATTATTACCTTTGAGTAACTACTCCAATTTGTTAGTTTATCTTTTTCTGAAACAAAGACAGTTTGGCTAATTGTCATTTGATTAAATGAATTTGACAAATTTCGTTTAACCTCCATAACTTTAATTGACAAATTTCGTTTAACCTCCATAACTTTAATATGGTTTTTATAGGCTATTGTGTTGAGCTCTCTTTCTGAAACGATGGTTGTAGATAAACTATCAGCTAAATCTCCACCCATAAATGGAATTGCCAAACTATCTGGTCTACTTTTAAAAATAAAATCATGTCGTTCCCCAGTATTATCAAGCCAAACCATTTGAAATAGCAAATCTTTAGTTTTTTGAGTAATTTGATAGTGCCCATCCACAGGTGGAGCGCCTTGTTCATATACACAAGATCCTTTTATTAACGACCATTTTCCTAAAAATTGTTTAAATATCTTTTCCATCGCTTCTCCAATTTGGAAGATATTCCGATTAATAGCTCAAAATACAGCTAACTAATAACTCCCGTAAGAACCTATTACATAATTTTATACGTATTTTTAATCACAAATAAATAAAATATTAATTGAGAACTTGATCTTTATTAGAATTTAATCCCAATATTTAAAAATAAACAATTATGTATAGGTCGCTATGAAAAGTTATTATAAAAATTATGTTGATGGGCAATGGATAGATGGAGGTTCTGGCGTAATATCTGTGGATAATCCAGCAACAGGAGAACGTTTAGCTGATCAAGCTTGTGCCAGTTTGGAAGATATTGATTTGGCTGTTAAAGCCGCAAAACGNGTTCATGAAGCAAATCTTTTAAGTGCTATGCGCCCTGTTGATCGTGGCCGAATGGTAAAAAAGATGGGTGAGTTTCTAGAACAAAATGCCTCGGCCATTGCTGAAGAATTAACCTTAGAAGCTGGCAAGCCATTATGGGAAGCTGAAATTGAAGTTAGAGGTGCTGCACGTTATTTTGAATATTACGGAAATCAAGCTGAAACGATTGAGGGAAAATCAATACCACTTGGTGAGAACTATTATGATTTTACTACTTACGAACCTTTCGGAGTTTCAGCTCAGATAATTCCTTGGAATTTCCCATTTGAAATGTCCTCCAGATCGNTATCAGCNGCCTTGACGACTGGTAATGCCTGCGTAGTAAAAACAGCTGAAAACGATCCCATAACTCAATATTGGTTTGCCAAAGCTGCTGAATATGCTGGATTTCCTCCTGGTGCGGTTAATATACTTTGTGGTTTAGGAAAGGAGGCAGGAGCAGCACTTTCATCACATCCAGACGTTAATCAAATTGTTTTCACAGGCTCTGTCGCCACAGGTTCGGCGATAGCCAGTGCCGCAGCCAAAAATATTGTTCCGTGTACATTAGAGCTTGGAGGTAAATCTGCAGCTATTGTTTATGACGATGCAGATATTGATAATTTAATAGATTCAATTAGATGGGGCATATTTTATAATGCGGGGCAGGTTTGTTCTGCTATGAGCAGAGTAATAGTTCCGCAAAAACTGCATGACGAAATTTCTGAGAGAGCAGGCGAATTAGCAAAGTCTTTGTCCGTTGGACCTGGATCCGAACGTACGAAATTTGGTTTAAATATGGGTTCAATGATATCAGAATTACAACGCGATCGAGCAATAAACCTTTGCCAGAAAGCACAAACAGAAGGAGCGACCACCGTTACTGGAGGTCACAAACTCAATAGACCTGGCTGGTTTTTAGAACCTACCGTATTTAGTAACGTGAAACCAGATATGGAAATTGCTCAAGTTGAGGTTTTTGGGCCAGTCTTGTCAATCATACCTTATGAAACGGACGAACAGGCTATTAGTATAGCTAATGGCACTGAATATGGGTTAGTTTCTGGGGTCTTCACAAAAGATTTGGATAGAGCAATGTCCTCTGCAAAAAAAATGCGTGCAGGGCAAGTATTTGTCAATGAATGGTTTGCTGGGGGCGTTGAGACGCCATTTGGGGGATATGGAAAATCTGGATATGGTAGAGAAAAAGGTAGGGAAGCTTTATGGAATTATATACAAACTAAAAATATTGCGATCCGACTCGGCAAAGGTGCTGCTGGACGAGCTTAAAAGATAGAAATTTTAATTATGGATAATTTGTAAAATGGATAATAAATTCGAAATAGGACTAGAAAAGCGCAAAGAAACTTTAGGCTCCAAATATGTTGAAGAAAATCTTGCTTCAGCAGATGATTTTACCAGACCGTTTCAAGAAGCAATGACTGAGTGGTGTTGGGGTTTTGGATGGGGTGATGAAACAATTGATAAGAAGACAAGATCTATGATGAATTTGGCAATGCTGGGCGCGTTGGGAAAAATGCACGAATGGGAAATACATTGCAGAGGAGCAATTAAAAATGGCGTCACCCTTAAAGAAATTCGTGCAATAATTCATGTTGTGGCAATTTATTGTGGGGTGCCTCAATCGTTGGAGTGCTTTAGGGTGGCCCGAAAAGTTTTGGAAGAGCACGAGTTGTTATAAACTTGCCATTTAATTTGTTAAAAATCTCCGAATAGCATTTTCTAATTCTCTAGGTTTTTCAGCATGCACCCAATGGCCTGCATCACTTATAACTGCAGTTTCCATTTCACTAAATATTTTGCGCATCACGACTTCATCATCACTAGAAACATAATCAGAGTTTTCACCAATTACCAATAAAGTCTTTCCCTTAAACATTTTCGTAGTATTTGGAAAACCTATAATATCCGTCATATATTCCTTTAGGACTGGTAAATTTAACTTCCAATATACTCCATCTTTAATTTCTAAGCTTTGGAGTAAAAATGCTCTCAGTTGATGGTCTCCTAGAAAAGATGCCAATTGCACATCGGCATCTTTTCTAGATGTAACAAACTGTAAATTTATATTCTGCAAAGCTTTAATAATATTACTTTGAGAATGTGAATATTTGACAGGTGCTATATCAATTACTATTAATTTTGAAACCATTTTTGGTTGTTCTAATGCAAAAAACATAGCTGCCTTTCCCCCCATCGAATGACCTAAAATACTACAATCAACTCCTTGGCTTTTTACTATTTTTTGTAAATCCTCAGCCATTGCCTCATAATTATGCACAGGATAAAATTCACTACCCCCATGATTTCGCATATCCACAGCAATGACATACCATTTATCAGATAAGCGCTTACATAATACACCCCAGTTCTTTGCAGAACCAAACAATCCATGCGCAANAATCAATGTGGGGTTTTTAGGATCACCAACTGAAACAATATTTAACATTCCTAATGTTTATTGTTTGTATCGAGATAACAACTCGATAACCTCAGTGACCAGATTCTCACGATTTATGCTTATCTGCGCTGGCTGTGATTTCCATTCATCATTTGTTAACATTTGTGAAGCTAGCTTGGAACCAAGATATAAATCTTTCAACAAGACCACTCCTTNCTCTCGCTCATNTCCCCCTTCAATAATCGCTAGTGGGCTATTTCGATTATCAGCATATTTCAATTGATTTCCAAAGTTTTTNGGATTTCCAAAATAAACCTCTGAACGCACACCNGCATTTCTTAACTCTGCAGCCATTAATTGGTAATCATCTATTCGATCACGATCCATAACNGTAATTATAACTGGGCCTTGTGTGACTTCTGCTAATTTACTTTTACTTCTTAAGGCTGCTAATAATCTATCAACACCAATTGACACTCCAGTGGCTGGCACTTCTTGTCCTGTAAATCTCTTAACTAAATCATCATATCGTCCACCACCTGCCACAGAACCAAATCGTCTAATTTTACCCTTTTCGTCAATTGTTTCAAATGTAAGCTCTGCCTCCAAAACGGGGCCCGTATAATAACCAAGCCCTCTTACAACTGATGGATCAATTTTAATTCTATCAATTCCATAACCTTGTTTGTCAGTGGATTCTGAAATTTTTTCAAGCTCTCGCACTCCTTGTTCACCAACTTCAGATCCAGCTACTAATTCTGATAGATTTGATAAAGTTTTCATATTTGTTTTTGAATTAGCTTCCAAAAACATAATTATTAGATCAACCTGGTTAATCGACAAGTTAGCACCGTCTGTATAATCCCCACTACTATCCTTCCGTCCTTTGCCTAACAACTCTTTAACACCTCCAACGCCGAGTCTATCCAGTTTATCAATTGCTCTTAAGACCATTCCACGTTGATTGGAAAATTTCTCCAACTCTGTTTCATCAAATATACCTATTTTTTCAAGAACACCGTTCAAAATTTTTCTATTATTAAGCTTAATAATATAATCACCTCTGCTTATGCCCGTTGCTTCCAAGGTGTCAGAAAGCATAGTGCACATTTCTGCATCAGCTAATACATTTGACGCACCAACCGTATCAGCATCACATTGGTAAAACTGTCTAAATCTTCCAGGACCTGGTTTTTCGTTGCGCCAAACTGGGCCCATAGAATAGCGACGGTATGGGCTTGGTAGAAGGTTCTGATTTTCTGCATAAACCCTTGCCAAAGGCGCAGTAAGATCATAACGCAAAGCCAACCAACCTTCATCTTCTTGCCAAGCAAAAACACCTTCATTTGGTCTTTCAATATCAGGCAAAAACTTACCTAAAGCCTCTACAGTCTCAATTGCACTAGTTTCTAAAGCTTCAAAACCATACAAATGGTATACTTCCATAATTTGCTGAAGCAGTAAATTACGTGCCCTAATCTCACTTCCAAAATAATCTCTGAAGCCCTTAGGCGCCTCTGCCTTTGGCCTTTTTATTTTAATTTTCTTTTCTTTAGACATTTTCTTGTCCATCTGTTGTTGTCTGTAATGTCCTAAACTAAGGCCATGTTAGGAGCAAGCTTTGCAATATCAAAGTCTAGTAATTAATAAAAATCTAGCTTATATGGTCTTACAAATATAAGAGACAAAAATGACCAAAATAACATAAAACTATTAGAAGAAAACTATACTCGATTAGAATTAATGCTCGAAGAGTTAAATACTGTAATTACCCGTCAGGACAAAGAAATTTCGATTCTAATTCGAAAAATAGAATTATTGATGGTTCGAGAGGCGCAACGAGAGCAAGAAGATACTGGCTCTATTTTGCTTGCTGACGTGAAGCCACCACATTGGTAAAACCTTGAGCTAAAAATTTATAAGTTTTTAATTAAATGACTTTAAAAATCTTCAACTTCAACAACGCCAGCCAAAGACTTTAAAGCGCCTTTTGTTTCTGGTGTAACTGGAAATTTTCCATTTAATACCATTTCAACTTCTCCAGGCAAACTAGGATGCATCAAAAATAGTCTAATAGGCCCAACAGACTTGCTATTAACTGCTTTCTTGGCTCGTTCCAAAACTGATGCAACAGACGATAAAACATCTGGTTCATTAACATAAACGCACAACCCTGCCGATGCACCAGTCAAAATGGCCTTATCAACTAGCTGAACTGATCGGGCTAACATTTTTAATTGCCCACCCTCTATAGTTGCATCAACTGTCAAAACAACATTGTCGCCAGGTTCTAAATCATTTCTTGAAGCTTCCAACACATCTGAAAACATTGTCACTTCATAGATACCTGTTGGATCGGACAATTGTACAAACGCATATCTATTTCCACGAGCAGATTTACGTTCTTGTCTTGACGTAACAGATCCAGCAATCTTAATAATAGAAGCGCCATTTTTTACTCTATTTTCCACTTCTTCAAAATTTAATATGTTGTTCCTCTTCAGTGAACTTGCGTAATCATCTAATGGATGGCCACTCAAATAAAAGCCAACAGCCATATGCTCATGACTTAACTTTTCCATTGGAAGCCAATCATCCATCTTACCAAGCCTAGGTTCAGGCAAATCATCTCCACTATCCCCAAATAATGAAACTTGTGTCGAATTTTTATCATCATTAACAGCCGAAGAGTAATTTATTAACGCATCAATTGCTTTAAATATTTTTTGACGGTTAGTATCTAAAATATCAAACGCTCCAGCACGAGCAAGCATTTCTAGTGGACGTCGTCCTACGCGTTTTAAATTAATTCGTCTCGCAAAATCATAGATATTTGCAAAAGGTTCTTCTCCACGAGATTCAGCTATCATTGTCATTGCATCGACGCCAATATTTTTCAATCCGCCAAGAGCATAGTAAATACTTTGGTTCGCTACAGTAAATGTAGAGCCCGATTTATTTATACATGGTGGAAAAATTTGAATTCCAAGGCGTTCAATTTCCTGTTTATAAACGTTTAACTTTTCAGTTAAATGAATATCACAATTCATTACAGCCGCCATAAATTCAACTGGATAATTAGCTTTTAACCAGGCAGTCTGATAGCTCACTACAGCATAAGCCGCTGCATGAGATTTATTGAAGCCATAATTAGCGAATTTTTCTAATAAATCGAAAACTTCTTTTGCTTTTTGCTTATCAACACCTTTTTTTGCGGCACCACTTTCAAACTTTGGTCGTTCTGCATCCATGGCCTCCTTTATTTTTTTCCCCATTGCACGTCTGAGAAGGTCTGCACCCCCTAGCGAATACCCCCCCATCAGCTGTGCAATCTGCATAACCTGCTCTTGATAAACAATAATTCCTTGAGTTTCTTCCAAAATATGATCAATCAATGGATGGATGGATTGCAAACCCCTTTGCCCATTCTTAACTTCACAATAAGCTGGAATGTTTTCCATTGGACCTGGCCTGTACAAGGCTACCAAAGCAACAATATCTTCAATACATGTTGGCTTCATTCGCCTCAAAGCATCCATCATACCTGCACTTTCTACCTGAAACACCGCAACTGTTTTAGCACTAGAATAGAGATCATAAGTCGCCTTATCATCTAAAGGAATACTCCCTATCTCAATATTTAGTTCACGAAGTTTTAGAAGATCAATTGCATTCTTTATGACAGTTAAAGTTTTCAAACCTAAAAAATCAAACTTTACTAGACCAGCCTGCTCCACCCATTTCATATTAAACTGCGTTGCCGGCATTTCAGAACGAGGGTCTTGGTACAACGGAACTAACTCATCTAGAGGCCTATCTCCAATTACTATTCCTGCCGCGTGGGTAGCAGCGTTTCGAAGCAACCCCTCCACTTGCTGAGCATAAGTCAACATTCTACCCACCACTTCTTCTGATTTGGCTTCTTCCCGTAGTTTTGGCTCATCAGTTAATGCTTTTTCTATCGAAACTGGCCTAACACCTTCTAGTGGTATTAATTTAGCTAACCTATCCACCTGTCCATAAGGCATTTGCAAAACACGCCCAATATCACGTATTGCCATTTTAGAAAGTAATGCGCCAAATGTAATAATTTGACCTACCTTGTCATTACCATATTTTTTTTGAACATACTGAATAACTTCTTCACGTCGATCCATACAAAAATCAATATCAAAATCTGGTATAGATACTCGCTCTGGATTTAAAAACCTCTCAAATAACAATGAATAACGCAATGGGTCCAAGTCAGTAATAGTTAACGAGTAAGCTACTAATGAACCCGCACCTGACCCACGCCCTGGCCCCACTGGTATACCGCGGGATTTAGCCCATTTTATGAAATCAGCTACAATCAAAAAATAACCGGGAAAACCCATTTCTTCAATTATATTTAATTCAAAATTAAGTCTTTGTTCATACACTTCAATTGAAGCAACCCGAGGAATTTCTGATAATCTTACCTTCAGACCTTCAGCAGCCTGCATACGAAGCAACTCCACTTCATCATCCGCAAACTTAGGCAAAATTGGCTCACGAACATTTGCTTTAAATGCACATCTTTTAGTGATTTCCACAGTGTTTTTTATTGCTTCTGGTAAATCAGCAAATAATGCAATCATTTCTTCCTGAGATTTAAAATAATGCTCAGTTGTGAAACGTCGTCTCTCTTCCTTTTGATCAACATACGTCCCATCCCCAATACAAATCAAAGCATCATGCGCCTCAAACATTGCTCTCGCAGGGAAATGCACATCATTTGTTGCCACTAAAGGCAAATTCAATTCATAAGCCAATTCTATCAAGGTTTTTTCTGTAAAAATCTCTTTATCAAGATACCTACCTTCAGAAATAGGATGTCTTTGAATTTCAACATATAAGCGCTGTGAAAAGTTGTTTTCTAATTGTTGTAACAAGATTTTAGCTTGATCTTTATGACCATCAGAAATTAATTGACCTACCGGCCCATCAGCTCCACCTGTAAGGCAAATCAATCCACCATTGTGGGAGCAGATTTCATTGATACTCAAACCCAAAGGAGTGTCAGTATTACTTAAATAAAACAATGAATTCAATTTAAGCAGATTACTGTATCCAACTTCGTTTTGAGCCAAAAGGACAATATAATTTTTTTCAAAACTTTGACTTGCTTCAGCTTGATCAGGTTTTAACTTAACTTCTATTTGGCACCCTATGATAGGCTGCACTCCTGCTTCGGAAGCTATGGTGGAAAATTCGAGAGCAGCAAACATATTATTAGTATCTGTAACAGCAACTGCTGGCATTTTTGTATTATTACAAAATTCACTTATTTTTTTTAATGGTATTGCCCCTTCTAACAGCGAATATTCTGAATGAAGGCGTAAATGAATGAATCGGGGTTCTTTTTTCATAGATCATATTAAACACAAAGATATACCATCTGAAAGAGAAACTGTTTATATTAAATATTTATAAGATACATATTCAATAAATTGATAATCGCTCTTGCTAAAACCCTGTAAGATGAGACAATATGTATAAACCTTGGAGGCAAAATGGGCAAATTAACTACTCACGTTTTGAATACAAGTACAGGCATGCCAGCCTCAGATATGAAAATAGAGCTTTATAATATAAAAAATGGCAAAAAAATATTTATCAATTCATTTTTTACAAATAAAGATGGAAGACTTGAAAACCCTTTATTAATTGGATCTGATTTTAAATTGGGCAACTATGAAATAGTATTTCATGTTGGAGATTATCAAAACAAAACTGACGGTGTTGCAATAGAGAACAGGTTTTTAGGTACTATTCCAATACAGTTTTCTATGACAGATGATAGTCATTATCATATACCTTTATTATATTCACAATTTGGTTATTCAACCTACAGGGGCAGCTAATGAATGAAATAACTTTCATTTTAAATGGAGAAAAAATATCATTACAAAACCCATCGCCTACTAAAACATTACTTGATTGGCTGCGTGAGGAACAAAAACTCACCGGTACTAAAGAGGGTTGCAATGAAGGCGATTGTGGTGCTTGCACCGTATTGGTCACTAATCTGAGAGGTGATAAACCTGAATACAAAGCGCTCAATTCATGCATTTTATTCCTACCACAGTTAAATGATAAAGTTTTAAGAACTATCGAAGGCGTGACTGATAAAAACAAAAAAGTGAAAATACAACGTGAAATGATAACTCAACATGGAAGTCAATGTGGTTTCTGCACCCCTGGCTTTATAGTTTCATTAATAGCTGGACAGTTAAATAAAGATAGAAACCATGATGATGTAATAGCTGGAAATCTCTGTAGATGCACTGGGTATGCACCGATAATTGCTGCCGCAGAAGCTGCATATGACGATGTGAAACCAAGCTGGGTAAACACAGATAATAAAATCTTAAAACAACTTGGAGCTTCAGTTAAGAAAAAAAATCAAAATGCCTATCTACCTAAAACAATTAGAGAGTTGGAAAAATGGTGTACTAAAAATCCAAAGGGAACCTTAGTTGGTGGCGCAACTGATGTAGGCTTATGGGTAACAAAAAACTTACGTGACTTAAAAGAGATATGTTTTATTGGACAAATTGAAGAGATGTCAAAAGTTAATATATCTAGAAAAGTCTTAAATGTTGGGGCTAGCACGACAATAGAAGTACTCAGACAGGAATTACAAAGAAAATATCCTGATTTCTCTGAATTGCTTAGAAGGTACGGCTCAGTGCAAGTTAGAAATGCTGCTACTTTAGGTGGAAATATTGCAAACGGCTCACCAATAGGTGATAGCCCACCAGCATTAATAGCAATAGGAGCCGCAATTCTATTAAATCGAAACGGCAAACACAGGAAAATTCCAATTGAAGATTTTTTTATTAGGTATGGTCAACAAGATCTACACGCTGGAGAGTTTATAGAATCAATAGAAATTCCACTATCCGAGAAAAATCTGAAATGTTACAAAATCTCGAAACGATTTGATCAAGACATCTCTGCAATTTGCGGATGCTTTAATATAACTTTAGAAAAGAATAAGGTAAAAACAGCCAGGATTGCGTTTGGTGGAATGGCGGAAATACCCAAAAGAGCAACTTCAGTTGAGAATTTTTTATTAGGAAGCACATGGTCAGAAGAAACTATCTCCAGCGCCATGGCTCTGTTNGATAAAGATTTTAACCCCATTAGNGATCTTAGAGCTACATCTGAATATAGAAAAATAACTGCTAAAAACTTGTTAAAAAAATATTATATTGAAACCAATTCAGTTGAAAAAAATACTAATGTTCTGAAGATAATATCATGAGTGTAAACACAGCAAGCCCTCACGATGCTGCCATACTACATGTAACTGGGTCAGCGCAGTATACAGACGATATTCCAACGCCCGAAAACACTCTACATCTAGCATTTGGTTTATCAGAGGTAGCAAATGGCAAAATTACCTCAATGGATTTTAAAAATGTACTATCTGCTGAGGGTGTACAAGATATAATAACTGCGGGTGGTATTTCTGGTAAAAATGATATCTCTCCTGCTCCTTACCCAGAGCCACTTTTGAGTGAAGGTAAAGTTAATTATATTGGTCAGCCTATTTTTATTTGCGCTGCCACAAGTCATCTGTTGGCACGAAAAGCAATCAAGTTATCAAATATAAATATCAGAGAAAAAAAAGCTGTCCTCAGTATAGAAGATGCATTGCAGGCAAAAACGTTTCT
>JGI24540J26637_10000434_pt1 | contig 17315 bp, 7 predicted proteins | sample NorSeaMetagenome_FD_26637 | JGI IMG/M metagenome (IMG submission 26637)
CCTTCCTTGGCCGGAGAGAAGCTGAAGTTCTGTGCCTGTATTGCTCCAACCCTTACGGTTTCCTCCAACTCCGCAATCCGTTTCAGCATTTCCTCCTCCTTTGCCTTGGCCTCCCTCTTCTTCTCCTCCATCGCAGCTTCAACCTGGTTGGAGCTCTGACCGGCAAACATTTCCAGCCGCTTAATGTCCTTGTTTTTGCCCTTGATTATTTTCTTAAGGTCTGTGATCTCCCCTTCGAGGGTGGATATTCTGTCGTCGGTAGACTGCTGGCTGGCCTTCCACTCGTCCCTGTCGGCCTCCATGCGCTTCATCTCCGCCAATGCTGCCTCATTTCTGATCTTTAGTTGGTTCATGTTTTCCTTCAAGCCCAACATCCGATCGTGGAGCTTCTTGTTCAATGTCTCGAGCTGCACCTTCATCCTCATGGCCTCCATCTTGTCCTTGTTCATCCTCTGGATGGACTCTCCGAACTGCTCCTTGACCTTTTCGATGTCAGCTGCCTGTGTCTTGCTCGCCTCCCGCATCTGCTCCTTGAAGAGTGCCTTGTCGAGGGCGATTGTATCGCGAATTTCGAGTCGATGGGCCTGCCTGCACTGTATCAGGCGCTTCTCAAACTGCTGGACGACCCATCTTATGTGTTTTTTGGTCTCTCCGGCATGCTTTTCGAGGGCGTCGTCGAAAAGCTTCTTGTTGTCGTCGATCATTGTCTTGATGGTGTCGTCCGTCATGCCAATCATTTCTTCGTTCGCCTCAAAGACCTTTGAGGCAAGGATATCCCTAACCTCCTCCTGCCTTCTCTTCACCTCCATCCTCTGGTTCGGACCTAACTTGTGTATCTCGAGGTACTTGGAGAAGTCGGTGATGTGCTTGCCAAACTTGCTATGAAGCTCGTCCAGCACATTGGTGCTCGTAACTCTTGCAGCAACCCCCATAGAACTGTGGTTTTCACGAAATAGTTTCTGGGGTGGTGCCATAGTGTGAGGTAGTCAGTACGTCAAAATAAGGGTCCTGCTTTGAAAAAGTAACCAAAGCCCCAAATATTCCTCACCTCCATGCCTGCGGTCGCCTTGTCTATGGTGCTCTCTATGAGTGTCAGCCTTTTATACTCGTCAATAATTGTGTTCTGGAAAAGAGCATCTTCTTCCTCTAGCTCTGGCATGGTCAAACCTAGGTGATGTACCACACAGAGGCCAGCAAAGGTGATTTATAATACACAGGTTGCTTCTGTTGGAGCGGCCAAAAGTACCTAAATCTCATTTCAACAGTTGTTTAATTAATTGTGGAACACCCATCTCTTTGAGGACGTCTCTTCATTGAAGTGCTTCTCGAACTTAGTTTTGAGCGCTTTTGACCTTTCCCTTTGGTCGTCCCTCCCCCAACTTACTCCTCGTCGCCATGGGGCAGTGTCAAACTGCGCCTAAAACGGCAGATTCGTCGGAGGAAAACAAAGTTGATGAGAACGGTGAAGTCGTTGCCGACCATGGTGCTGAGGAAGACAACGCTGGAAAAAGTAAAAAGAAGAAGAAGAAAAAGAAACTCACCAAGGTAAGGAGTGGTGGACAGATGAAGCAAAGCGACGGTGTATTCTCGATTATAAACACGCGGTTCCCAGTCATTGCGCTCTTTGTCGCCGCTATAGCTAAACATGTTTCTCGCTCGCTTCGCTCGCGCCCCCCTGCAGGCTCAGAAGGAGGTTGACACTGTGCTGAACCACCTGAACGTTCCATCAAGGGCAGTGACGAAGTTCCTGACATTTTTTAAGAAGATGGACGACGACGAGTCCGGCTCAATCTCCCTTGAGGAGTTCATTGTTTTCCTGGAGCTCGAAAAATACTACATACCGTTCATAGAGAGGTGCTTCGGGGCCATGGATTTTAACAAAAAAGGAAAGAGCGCAGGGGCGTTGGATCCGACTGAGTTCACTGTTGGACTCTACAACCTTTGCGTAATGTCTAAAGACCTTCTCGAGGACTACGTATTTGAGCTTTACGACGAGGTTCACGATGGCAACCTCTACCCAAAGCAGGTCGAGAAGATGGTAATTGAGAGCTCGGTCCACGCTCCCGAGGCCGCCTCGCATCTTGTGGACGAAGTATTCAAAGCTTTGGATGCTGACTCTGACGGGCACATATCCAAGAAGGAGTTTTTCAATGCAGACAAAAAGACGGAGATGCTCCTCAGGCCAATTTATCTCATGCAAACGTGCTTGCAGAAGCGCTGCCTAGGGGAGAATTTCTGGGACGAAGAAAGGGTTCGAATGCAAAAGATGATGGCACTGTACACAGAGAGGACAATATTGAACCTCTTGGCGAACCGAGTTGCAGCCAAGTACGAGGCGGAGCGCGAGAAAGAAGCCATTATGGCTGGTGTCAACAGGGAGGAGGAGGGGAAAAAAAAAATGTTGGCGGACAGTAAAGTGAAGGGCTTTGGTTCCGAGAAGAAGCTCACTGGAGCCGGTGGGATAACATTTGCGAACGATGCAGGCGGGCCTGTATTCGCAACTGACATTAAGGCTAAACAGGCGGAAACTGATAAAAAGCGGAAAGCGAAGATCAAGGCAAAGAAGAAGAAGAAGCTAGAGGAAGCGATCGCAAACGGTGAAGAAGTACCGGAGAAGGTCAGGCGAAAAACAAAAAAGGGAAAGAACGAAGGCAACGTGAGCGTCAGCGTGAGAGGGGCCAGCAAACCAACCGCGTCGTCGTCCTACGCCATGAAACACAAAGAGGAGCTCGCCATCAATCAGGCGGGTCGGCAACTCGGAAAGTACGACTGAGTTTGTTTTCAAAGCTGTGTTTTTTCCTTATTTACACGCTCCATACCGCGGAGTTCAGATACAGTGCATTCAAGTTGTTCCAGCTGTTGAATTTCGCCCTAAAGAAGCCAGCGTCTTGAAGCATTTTGTCGACCAATTTCGCCGTCTCAGGCTGCTCACTGATCTCAATCAGAATCATGCCGACCTTTACGGCCTTAAAATCCATACCCTGGAGAACAAATAACTCTGCCCCTTCGACGTCGAGGACCCAGACGTCAATAAATGGCTTATCCCACGCGACAAATATATCGACTATAGGAGCTGACCGCACCTTGTAGCTGAGAATGCTGGACTTGGGTCCCTTTCCGTGGAAGGCTTTGATAAAGCCATCACTCATCGCGTCCTTGATTCCACTGCAGCATCCTCCCCATCCAAAGAATTCAACCGGCCCCCAAGAGGGACTCGCAGCAGACTCTATCGTCGAAACACATGGGCGATTGTAAGGAATCTGCACGTAGTTGCCTGGAGTTGCCTCAACCACAAGACCATGCCAACCTTTCCTCTCGAAAAGCTCCGTCATAGAATTAACTGGCTCACCGTTTAGCCCTCCGCTCTCCACGAAAGCCAGCTTCCTGCCTTCCCTCGATGTCTTGTCCAAAAGTTTGTTTTGCGAGGAAGATTTGAAGTACTCATCGTATATGGTGCAGGTATCCGACTTGAACGTTTTGCATTCAACTGGCGTTGCGTGCATCCACTTGTTGGTAGCCTCCTTACATTTCGAGGAGTCAGGATGGTAAAGAATGAGATGAAAGGAACCATCGGGAAGGTAATTCGTTGCTGCGTCTGAAACCGTCAGGTCGCGGAGAAGGTTAGGGGACTTGGTACTCTCTAAACGGAGAGCTGAAAGGAAATCGTTCTGCCTTCTACGGTCAGACGCTATTATAGGAAGATGAGGTTCAGATGGAGAAGGGTGGGAGGGAGAGAAAATTACAATGCCTTGTTGGGGAGAAGGGGGGGTAGAGGAGGAAGAAGAAGACAGCACTGAGGGGGTAGTGGGGGATGAGAGCGCTGGGGGGGAAAATGGGTCAGGGCATTGGTCTCCTTTCCCCCCGCTCTGCCCCTAACTCACCTGCATCATTTTGAGGTACAACGACAGTCGCTACCTCCGTATTGTCGGATGAATGGTTGTGAGATATATAAACAAACAGTAGGGCCCAAGCACTAAGGTTCAGGGTGAGAATTAGGCTGTGAAACCGCATCCTGTTGCCGAAGACTGATGAAGTTTCCAAATTTGGTTCAAATGATATTTCCTATTCTCCAAATGGGACTCCCGTTGTTGCTGTTGTAGTACGTGTGTGAAGGGGGTGTTTGGTGGGGGGGGAAGTGCAAGTATAAAGCTGTCAAAAAAGAAACTGAATTTTGTGTTGAGCATTTCTTTCTTTACTCCTTCTTCTCTTCGCCCTCCTTCCCCTCCTTCTCCTCCTTTTCTTCGGTCGGAACAGCGACCTCCCCGTCTGCTCCAATTTCGATGTATTCCACGGCGTCTCCGTCCTTCGAGAAGATCTCAAAGACCAAAGCCTTGTTATCCTTGACAGTGAACTTACTGAACCCTGCCTCGTTGTCATGAGAGTCCATGTAAACGCGGTTGGCCTCTCCGCCGACGAAGTTGAAGTTAGGGTGCTGCTCGGCGACGAAGTTTCCAACGCAGAACTCGTACCCGAACTCACTCTTGACAACAGCGTTGGTCCTAGTCTCGCCCGTAATGAAGATGACTCCACCGACACTGTTCTCCTTGATGTAAGCCTTGATGTCTGCCATAGAACCCTTCTTTTTCTTCTTCTTCTTCTTCTCCTTGGCCTTCTCCCTCTCCCTAGCCTTCTCCTGTATGACCCTCGCCGCCTCCGTCTGTTGTGCGACCTCGTCCTCAGTGGCCGCGGCGACCTGTTCGACGGTCCTATCGACCTCCCTCTCGAAGGAAGCGGTTGGGACGCATACTACAACCTTCCACATGCAGCTTGAAGCCTCGAAGCCTCCCGTCAGCCACTTGTACTGGGAAGCGCCGAGGAAACCACAGCGGGTGTCGAGGAGGAAGACCTCGCAGTTAATCCCGAAGTTGATCTTGCTGTATACGTGGCGGGTTGGCTTGCGTACGAGCTCCGTAGGGAAGAGTTCCCCGAAGGACTTGAGGGCGGGAGTGCTCCCAATGACAGAGCTGCTCTTCCTTGACTTGCTCTTCGACTTCTTGCCGTCAAGTCCGAGTGCAGACTCCTCAGCGGCGAGCTTGTCGTCCGCTCCCTTTGTTGCGTCGTTGAACGCGGCGAACATGGGAACGGACTGAGCGAGATGAGCAAAGTCGTGAGAGCACCAGGTGTGCTCAATCTTCTTCCTCAGGTTTTCGAGCCTCGTCTTGGAGGAGTCCCCTGATTCCCCTACCGCCATCAGGAATTTGGGGGGTAGGAGGCTCCCGAGGAAGACCACCATGCTGGCGTCAGCGGAGGCAATGGACTTCAAGGAGCCACCGAAACCTTCTGTCCCGACATTTCCGATGATAAAACTCGCGTCCCCGTGCTCGTCGGAATCCGGAAGTGTTTGGAACTTTCCCTCTGTGAACTTCTCAGCCGCAAGGCCAGGGAACGCGCCGTCACTGGACTTGAGGCAGCAACGGTAGTAGTACTTGGTGTTGCTCTCTAGCGTGCCGAACTTGACGCTCCCGACGCATGGGTCTCCCTCCCTCTCCTGCGCCGACGTCCCTGTCATGACAGTGGTGCTGTTGGGATCATCGTAGGTGGGGGACTTGGAGATTTCAACCTCCAGCATACCCGGCCTCGTGGTGGATGCCCAGACGGTCGCATATGATCCCGAGACGATCCCTGTCGCTGGCCCGTAAGCGATCCCAGTCATCATCTTGTTGCTGAGCTCCTCGATCTCATTCTTGGCCTCCAACTGGCGTAGGCTGTGGCTGGCCCTCTTCTGCAACATCGCCACCGCCTCCCCCCTCATTTTCTTCCTTGTGGCAATATTCTTCGGATTGTTCCTCTTCATGTACATCCCCAGGTGCACGAGCGGGTTGAACCCGTACTTATACTCAAACTCTATCTCATCCTCACTGCCGCTGTCCTCCCCATCGTCTTCCTCGTCCTCCTCGTCGGATGACTCCTCGTCCGACGAGGACTCGTTCAACTTAGCCTCGAGATCATCGATCGTTATCTGCGCGGGACGCCCGTAGGGGGGAAGGAGGACATCGGCTGACTTCGCGGCTGCAAGGGTGTCTTTCAAACCCTTAAACAACAGACGAGTTAGGTCATCCATCGTGGGCTCCGGGACTTCGGCAGCGTGGTCTGACATGTGTGTGTAGTAAGGTTATGAAAAAGCAAAAGGGGGACAAGAAAAGTAAGAGCAGATGTGGGGTTTAGGGTCCTTCTGTTGCGAAGTTGGAAAAGGGTGTGAGTTTTTGGGGCCTCCAATTTGCTGTATTATATAGGTTACGGTAATGGAAAAATTGTACGTCAGTTAATTTGTATACTAGCATATATTTGCGTAATTTTCAAATGTTTCGAAGACGTTGAAAACCTCAAAACCTGGAAACTAAATCATTTTCTTCATCACGAATTTCCAACCCTAAATAGGTCCTGCAGAACACAATTGACCCTTGAAACCCAAGCTTCGAAGCTTCTTCCATCAGACTACGTCGTTAATTATACAAATCCCATCCCTCGCTTCATCGACGATCGGAATCATTGCCTCTGGTTCTATCAAAATTGAATATACGCTTTGAATAGCACACGATGTCGTCATTTTACCTTATAATGTTCTCTTTCATGTGCGTATGTGGTTTGATTTACGGCGCTATTACAAGGTTTAGGTTAGCAACAGGTGAGAGTTGGATTGAGGCGGGAGGGCTGTAGCTAAGCGACGTATCTAGGAGCGGAGCGTGACGACAGGCTTGTGGAATTTTCAAGAGAAATATTTTCTGTGCTCGCTTCGCTCATCACCGCCGCTCGCTCCGCTCATCATAGCATCATGTTGTGAAATGTCATGGAACGCAGGAGTTTATACGCCCGTGTACCTTCCCACTCCCAAAACTGGCAACTATTTCGGCTCCAACTACACTCTTTACTCCTACTTTGACGCTCGTTCCAACAAGGGTCCTTTTCAGAAGTCCAAGGGATGCACTTCACCGCCTGTCATATTTGTGCCCGGTCATTTGGGGCAGTACCAGCAGGGGCGGTCCATCGGTGCTCACGGTTTTCGTCTCGGTCATGTAAAAGAGAGGAAACCAGAGGAGGTGAGATTTGACGTTGGGGAGCGTAGCGACCCGCAAGAAGACTGTGATGGCTTGCTCGCCGCCTAATTTTTTTATGTGATAAGCCAACCCCCCTTGCTCGTCGCTTCGCTCCTCGTAGGGCTCGGCGGACTTCCTTCAAGCCCACTACATGAAGGATAACTGGGAATCGTTCTATGGGACTTCTGAGACCGTTGATCCTACGGCCTTGAAGTACTTGATGAAGTATGAAACTTACACGATTGACTTCGACGAGGAGCCCTCCATGCTCCACGCTTCGTACCTTGAGAGGCAGGCTGAGTTCCTCATTAATTCCATCGACCACGTGCTGAAAGACCGTTGTGATGGAAGGTACCAGAAGGTGGTGTTGGTGGGACACTCGGCTGGAGGGGTAGTTTCAAGGTCCATCTTCGCACACCCCAATTACGAGAAATTGTTCGGCAGGGATTCCGTCGTTGAGACCATCATAACCCTCGCGACCCCCCACGAGAAATCCCCCCTGATGCTGGACCCCTCATTCTCACACTTCTACACACACATGCACTCCTTCTGGTCTAATTCCTCCAACACGTCCCCTGGCGGTCCCCTTCACTCAACCTTCTTAATCTCCATCGCTGGGGGAGAAAGGGACGAGACAGTACCCTCGCACCTCTCGGACACGACGTCAAGGGTTCCTAGCTCGATATCAGTCCTTGCGCCGTTCCTCGCAAAGTTCCGACGGCGCGCGGAGGACGGTTGCTCTTGTGGCACGGACCACCGCGCCATTGCTTGGTGCCGCGAGATCCTGACCCCCGTAAGGGACGTCATCCTATCCTCCGTGTCCACCATCGCGTCCGAGATACAATTGGGGGCGGAGGAGAAGAGGGCTCACTACGAGCGTACCATGAGCCTCTCCTCTCTTTCCACGACTATTTCGGGCTCCCAAATGAAGAAGCCCCTACTTTTGGGCGAGATGAAGACGATCCCTTTCCTCCCATTCTCGGAGCAAATTTCCAACGACTCCCTGATGTTCACCCGCTCCCTTACGTTCCCTGTTGATTTCCTCCGCACCTGCACCTCCTCCCAAGCCCTGGAGATGCTTCTCATCCTCTGGTTTGTTGTAGGGATACTATCCCTGATCAACTTCCCGCCTCTCATAAGCCTCGTCGCAATCCCCGTCCTCGTCGGGGGCTACTCTCTCTCCCTCGACCCAACCACAACCTACCAGTCCCTCGTCCTCGCCCTCCAATCCCTTGTCCTCGCCGGTGCTGCCAACTTGCCCTTCCTCCTCCTGCCTTCCAAGAAAGTTCCCATCCTTCACATGCCGACCATCGCGCTTTACGTCGGCGTTGTCGCACACCTAGCCAACATAGCAATGTCGGGAAAACTGGGGAATATCATTTATCTTCGCCAATACCAGATCTATCAACTCGGAAAAATCGGACCTTTCATCTTGCACATCAAATATTCAAGGCAACGTATAAGATCCGAAAAAATTCCCAAAGACGTATACTTCGCCCAAGCTGCTATATGCACGGTTTTAGCGGCGAATTACGGGGAAGCGTTCAATGTAATCGATATTATACTCTTGGCCGCGATGTTAGATGTGTACCTCCTATTGAAGTGTGACGGATACGAGAGACACATGAGGGAGAACCCTCATCCCAGGGAGAACCCTCAACGCAACTCCAATCCCACTTCAGATCATTCTGCGGCACGAACTCGTGCTTTCCAACATCCTTCTCCACCGCGTTCTGGCAAGAAGAGGGAACGTTCTCGCAAGAAGGATAATTAAAAATTAGATTTTTTGGCAAAAGATGCTTTTCTTATTATTGTACGCGCTTCTCAACCCGCCATTGCGAGGTCGAGCGCCCTCTTCTTCGCCGCTTCCTCCTTAGCGACTTCTCTCTCGCCAGCCCTCTGGATTTTCCTAGCGTGTTTCTTCAGGTCGTCCCTATCGTGAACCGCAATGCTAGACCTGGGGCTTTTCTTGCTCTTCTTGATCGTCAAGAGCGCTGCCGGTCCCTGGCTAGCCAGCCTCTCTTCTTGCTGCGCAAGGACGGTGTCCATAGTGATACCTAGATCCTTGTGGTTCCCGTGCTTGCTCTCGCTCAGCACGTGTGCCTTCCTCTGCTCCCTCATGCTCTCCCTGGTGTGCAACGCCTCGTTAATGAACTTGACGATCTCCTCCTTTCCTGCATCGTCGTCCGCAGCAGCAATAATCTCGGCCTCATCCAAATCCTGCCTCCTGTCTTCCTTCCTCGCCAACTCTTCGGTATCCTTGTCGTACATGTCGTCAAGCTGGTTCAATACCTTAATTTTCACGCCACTAGGACTTGAGGTTGACTTGTCGGTGTTGGGCTGGGGCCTAGTCTTCTGCTCCAGCCTTCCTCCCTTGCTGGTGGGCCTCTTCTTCGCCTCCTCACCGACCCTTTTCAAGTTCGCGCGGTACACGGCCTCGGCAATCTCCGTCTGCTTCTGGGCTATCGTCAAGCTCCTGTCGTCACCTAGCTGCTTAGAGCTTCCCAAAGTAAGAGCCTCGATCACACCCGAGAGCCTGTCCTCGGTCCTTGCCAACTCCTTGACGTACTCGTCGATCCCTGGCTCATCCAAGATGTGGGAGTGAACCTTGGTGGCAGGAAGCTCATAAGCCTCGTCTGCCTCCGCTGTGATTCTCTTGAGGTGCATGATTCCAGTTTGGACGAGGTGGAGGAGGCTCTGTGTCCTCTCGACCTTCTTCTTGACCTGAATACACTCCATTTCCTTCCCATTTGTTACCTCGTCCAGCTTTCTGACGTCCAAGGTGACCTCTTTTTCGCTTGCTCCATCCTCTCCTGCGAACTGCAATATGTCCAGCTCGTCCTTTAGGTCCGCGAGCTCGCTCTTGAGCTTATTAACGCTGTGTTCGTTCAATTTCTTGTCGTCCTTGAGTTTGCTGGCCATGAAGTGGGCCTGCTTGAGCTTCTCTACGAGCTCGTCGCCGTCCGTGGTCCCGGTAACATCCTCCAGTCTCTCCATCGCAGCGACGATCATGCTCTTCTTGTACCCATCGGCCTCGAGCGTCATGGCAGAAGACAGGGACGCGAGGCCGCCTAGTGCGCTATTTTGGAGCGCCTTCGACGGCGTCAGGTCCTGCATTAATTTCATGGGGCCTTCATTTTGAGGCATTTTGAACCCCTCAGCCGCGTGGTCAATCTCGCCGCCCCTACTGGAGCCTCTGAAGAGGCTATCCATTGTCATTGTCTTCCCGATTCCTCTCCTGTTTTCGACGTCATCGCGCCTACTCTCCAAACCCTCCTTGGCGGCCTTGAGCTTCTCCTCTAGGGAGGTGTTGGGGAAGTGCTCGTTGGTTCTTTCCTCTCTATCCTCCCTAACTTTCTCGATCTCGCGCTTAATTCGAGGCTTTTCGGTCTTCTCGATGAAGGTCTTCTCAACCCTCAGAGCGTTCCTCCTCTTGAGCATGTCCGAGAGCTGCTGGCGGGCAAGATTGAGCTGCTGCTCAAGCGCATCTAGGTGGTTCTTATCCTTCGCGGGATTGCTCATCAAAACCTGCTGGACGCGAACGTAAAAGTCGCTTAGGAGCTTGGCATTCTTAAGTTGCTTGTCCATGCCCTCGAGCCTTTCTTGAAGTAGCGACATTATTTCCTCGCCCTGGACCATGGTGTTGTAAGTGAGCTCATCTTTCCTCTCCCTCTCGGTGACTGACATCTGCATTTGCTTCAGTTTTTTCTCCTTGGTCTTGCTCTCAAGCTTGAGTTTGTCGTAGATCTCCCTCATTTTGCCTGCCTTAGCAAAGGACTGGGCCAGCAAAGCGTCGTCATTGGTGGCAGGGAACGTCGACGAGTGGGCGGGGAGGTAACCTAGATCTGAGACGTTGGCGGCGCTGAAGGGCGTTTCGTCCGCCTGCGCTGCATCGACGTACTCGACGAGGGTCCTTGGGTGATCCTTACCCTTGTCTGCGCCCTTTACCGGCTGGCTAACGAGAATCTCAATCGCCTTCTTCTCGGCCATGTCCCTCTTGCTCTCAATCTCCTCAATCTGCATCTTGTGGAACTTCTCCACACTGGGGAAGCGCGAGCCCCTCTTCACGCTCTTGACACTAGAGTATGCAAACGGAATGTCAGCGTCCTTGCTATCCCTGGGCTTCTCTGTAGGCTCAATGTTCATCCTAGGTGGTTTCATTTTTGTGCGAGGGGCTATTCCAAGAACCCTGTTCTCCTCGTCGATCCTATCGAACATCCTATTGGCGGCACTGATCCTTCCAGCTTCAACGGCGATCATTGAGTTCACCCTTGAGTTGGAGGAGCTAACCTTGGGGTCGGCCTTGGGATCCACCTTCTTGACGTCCCAGAATCTCTGCTGCTTGGACTTACTCGTCTCACTCTTCTTGCTACTCTGCTGAAGTCCATCTTCCGGGTTGTCATTGTTGAAGAGGTCCTCGTGGAGCTCAACACTCAGTACTGAACCCTTCCTCAGCTTCTTCACGCCTTCCTTCATTTCATTTGAAGCGAGAGCTTCCGCATCAAGAGCGCTGATGATCGCCTGCTCCTCCCTGTGCGTCTTGGCATTTGCCAAGGACATCCATGGGAACTGAACCCAGAGCCAGCGGTTGAAGTAGTAGTACTCGGGCTCCTTCATGCCGTCTCCGCCAACGTTGTACTTTTCGGGACTGAACTTGACGAGAGGGACCTTTTGGCCTGATTGCTGCTCGTTTCCCTCCTTTCGCTCCTCCTTCTTCTCCTCTGCAATCCCGGACTCCTCCTCGCCCTTCGGCTTACCGGCAACCAGCCTCCCGTAAAGGATGACCTCCTGGTCTATCCCGATATCAGCGAGCTCTTTGAAGTTCTTTGTCTTGCGGAGGAAAGGTGGCGGCTCTGTGCAATTGTTCATGAGCTTGGAGAACCACGCCATGAATTCAGCGATCATTACGATCATCTTGTTGAGACGCGCAGTGTTCATGGGGGTCTCTGTACTGTGCCAAATTTCCAAGGCTTTGTTGTACTCGTCGACAATATCGAAGGGGGCCATCTGGCCGGTCAGCCTCTTCTTCCTAATCTGGCTGTCGGAGAAACTAATTTGCCTGTCCGAGAATCCGTCCTTCGAAAACTGATCGAACTCGTTCAGGAGGTGCTGCTTCTGGCTGACGAATTCGCTCTGCTTCTTGTAGCCATTGTTCTGGTCCTCTTCGCTGACATAAAGGGGGCCCTCAATCAGGATCTTCCAATAATCGAAAAGCTCTTTCGAGAGAGTTGTCCGGTAAAGAATCAAATCTTGGTCCAAGTCGGACTCGAGAGCATTCTCGCCGCCCCCCCCGCCCTGACTATGGCTGATTTCCTTTTTCGATTCATTCCAGTACATGATGTCGAACGTCCTCAGGTTCACGAGCGTGTCCTTGAGCATGGTCCACCTACGGCACTTCCTAAGGTGCCAAGGAAGCTCCTCGCAACGGCGAAGCGACGGAAGCCTCTCCTGGAAGAATTGGATGAGAAGGCCGTGCCACTTAAGCTGGCCCTCCACAGACATCATGTAGCGGCACCAGACGACCTCGCGAAGGGCCTCGCTCTCCAAGGGTAGCATGAGAACGCCGTTCTCGGGCGCGTAGATCACTCCAAGGTTAATGAGTGCCTTGCGAAGGGCCATCTCAACGCCCTTGCCCAAAGTTTTCTCCTGAATGATGGACGAAGAGGTCGCTGAGTCATTGAGGAAATCCATGTCGAGTCCGACGGAAGCTTTCTTGCTGACAATACTAACGCTATCAAGGGAGCTGTTTTCGTCGGCGAAATTTTCCTTGTTCTTCTTTCCGTGGCTCCAGTCCCTAGCATGCTTCTCAAACCTGCCCATGGCTTCGTCAAAATCGATGATTCCGTCGTGGTTCTTGTCGAGGGAGGATATTATCATTTCGATCTGATCCTTGCTGATGTTCTTAATGTGAAGCTTGTCGATTCCCTTGCGGAATTCCGCGTGGGAAAGCAGGTTGTTCCCGTCGGCGTCGAACTGTCTGAAGACGTCAATCAAGCGAGTTTTGTGACTCGCGAGCTCCTTCATTATTTTCATCTCCGCCTCGTACTCTGTGCCAGCAGTGGACTTGGTCCACTCGTCTTCCTCCGCGATTTTCATCAAGAGCTCAAAGAGCTCTGTGTCCTGCAAACCATGACGGGCGCAGTAGAGGAGGGCAAGGGAGTTGCCGAGAAGCTTCCCGAGGCCTTTGACAGACTTTCCTCCCTTGAGGTAAACTGGAATGGAGTCAAACGTGTCACCGTCGTTGCTATCAGTGCTCATATCAAGGCTGGTGGACCTGCGCTTCGGTTTCGAATTCTTCTCCTCCTCGGCCAATCTCGCCTCCTCATCGGCCTGTCTCTTGGCTCTCTCCTCGGCAAACGTTGGAAGCTTCGACGACGAGTGGGAGAGAGATAGAGACTCGGGGAATTTTGACAGAGAGCCCTTGAGTAATGCGCTTCCTTCTGCCACGTCCTTCTCCTCGTCCTCAAATTCATCCTCGTAATCATCGTCGTCCTCGTAATCGTCGTCCCCGTAATCATCGTCGTCGGCGTCATAGTCGTTGGCGTCCTTGCTGTCCTGCTTCCTCTCCTCCTTCTTCTCCTCGTCCTTACTCTCGGCAGCCGGGGTCGCAGGAACCTCGCCAGCCGAACCAGGAATAGCATCGTAGCCCTCCTTTGATTCTAACCATGAGAGGAACTGGTTGCCGTCGCTCCCACCGACACGTGAAACAATGTCGGTGAAGAGGTTCTGCAACTTATCATCGGCTGCAGACTTGAGCTCGCTAAGGCGGTCGTCAGCAAGACTCGAAGCCTCTTTCATGAGGCGCTCCTGGACAACTTCGTCGTCATCGTGGTCATTGAGCTCCTCCTCGAGAAGGGTTTCCTCGCTTGTGACCGTCCTGTGCTTCCTGCCAACCATGGAGGAAAGGGAGGGGTTCCAAGGGTTGGCATCAAAAAGTGCTTGGAACCCTCCGTCTTCGACGCACTTCCGCCTTGCTGCGCTCTTGTCAGGTTTCGCAGGGTCGTGGCCCTTCTCAAAGGTCTCAAGGATTTCGTCGTAAAGGCGGTGCACGCCATCTGCTCCGTCCATCCACTTTTCGACGCACCCCCAGAGGTCGTAGCCGTAGTGAGCGGCATACTCTGCGGCGTTGAGGAGGATCCTCAGGAAGAGAGGGTTATCAGCTCCATGGTCATCAATAATCTTTTTCTTGATGCTAGGGAAGAGCACGAGGGCCTTCTCGAGGTGAGGGTCGAGGTCCTCTTCCACCTCCACTTCTTCGTTGATTCCGGTCAAGAAGGTCCCGTTGGTTGCCTGCTTCTTCATCTTGGCGGCGTTCCGCGCGTCCTTCCGCCTCTTCTTCGCCTGCGTCTTCGTTGAAAGACGGAGGTAAGAGTCGACGATGTGTTCGGAGGACTTCTTTGGGAGGGGTTTGACCTCCTCAACGAGCCACCCGCGGCGCTGGAGCTCGTTCAGGACCTTGAGCTTCTTGGACTCAGAAGCTCCAATAGCATCGTCCTCTGCGTTCCCAGTGTCAAAGCCAGCGTCCTCGTCGTTGTCGCCGCCAGGGGAGGTGGTCGTCAATATGACGCGGCAGTTGACCGGGAAGCTAAGGGGAAGCCACTTGAGCCCATCGTCTGCAGCTCCCTCCTCAGAACGAAGCCTATGGAGGCCGTCGATGATGATAAGAACACGCCCCTTCTTGGCAGATTGTTCCAAAAATCTGGGGAGCTCCCACTGCAGCTTATCGTTGCTCTCGGGTACGACGGCCTGGAGATCAAATTCTTTGTTCAAGTCATTCATGAGACGACGAAGGGTGTGGTGCTTGTAAGTGGACTGACGGCTGCAGCCGACGCAATGCCAGAAGATGAACTCCGGCCGTCCTCCGGCGAGGCGATTGCGGTTGGACTCTATCTTATGCTTCATCCACCAATTAGCCACAAGGGCACTCTTCCCCACACCGCTAACACCAGTGATGACCATCGGAAGCGTCTTCCCGTAAAGAGATGGGTCGTCGCAGTACTTATCGATGACCTTCTCAAGATTTCCATTCTTACAGTACACAAAGTCGGACGACGGAGTACGAGTTCCACCAAATGTCCTGTGAAGAGATTTCTCGAGCATGCCAATATTGAATGTGTCAGGCTCCAAAAACGGTCCAGAGTTGTAAGAACCCGCCAAGGTTGGCAAAGAAGGCTGGTTGAGGCTATCGCGACCGGCCATCTTGTACAGTGCTTAGAGAAAAGTAGGGCGAGGGACAGGCCCGAGAGTGTTGTTGTGGTTCAGTTGTAAGAGTGGAGTGGGGGCGGGGAGGTAGAGGTGGTGGTAGGAGGGTTGGGTAGGGTCGAGATGGTGATGGGAGGGTCGGACCGATGCGTAAATTAAGTCTGGGACGCAAAAGGAGGGCCAAAAGTTTCAGCTGCTACAACAGCTTTGGAAAGGGCTTCGGAGGGTCTGTTTTTAAACAATTCTAAGTGTGCGGGTTAGTTTTTCTGCATTGGTGATAATATATATTCAATATGGCGCTAAATAGCTCACCACAATACGAGCAAGCGAAGCGAACGCGTGTACTTCACTTGAATGACTCTGGCCTTGACGAAATTCCTGCCCCTGGTGAGTGTTTGTGGGATGTGGGAGAGGTTGAGGAAGGATGGAGGTAGAATTTTGTTGTTGATTTCGTGTGCTCCTACGCGCTCGCCTAACATGTCCCGTTTTTATTTCGTCCGTTACCAGTTTTCAACCTCTCCATGGTGACCCGATTGGACCTGAGTTACAACAATATAACTGAGATCCCACCTGAAATACAGTACATGACGAACCTCGAGAATCTGTGGTTGAACGGCAACCCTTTGAAGTTTGTGCCTTCCGAGCTTCAGCACTGCAGGAAGCTCAAGGTGCTTGACATAAGGGACACAATGGTTGAGTCAATGCCAAGGGAGATCGGTAGGCTTAAGAACCTTTTCCTCGTCGACCTTCGTGGTACGCCTCTGTCCGATGAGCTTGACCCTTTCCGCGGTAACACTGAGGAGCTCCTTGCTTACCTGGAGGTCAAGGACAAGAGGACCAACATTGCCATAGAGATGGAGGTGAGAGAGGGCAGCGAGGGTGGCGAGCGTAGCGAGCTGCCTAATGCTTCTGTATGCGACAAGCAGGCGAGCGAAGCGAGCTGCATAATGCGACGAACGAAGCGAACGCAAATGGTATCGGGGGAAGGCATGCCATATTCATTGCCCCTCTATCATGCAACTCGCTTCGCTCGCCGCCTAATGCTTCTCCTTTTATGCCACGATAAGTTAACCCCCCTTACTCGTTACTTCCCGTTATTTCCTCCCCAGAATAACCTCCTAGCCGCCAAGTACCTCGAGACAGCAGACATGGTGGAGGGAGGAATAATCGTGAAGTCCCTCGTGAAGGCCGTCCTGCGGGTGTTTCCCGACATGGGCGAGCTCCGTAACTGCGCCCGCAACGCCGACAGGCTGTTCCCTAAGAGGTACTCCTCCCCCGTGGAGCTGAGGAAGGTGTTCCCCACAAACCCCTCAGACGGCCCAGCGGTCAGGAGGAGGAAGTGGAGTGCGCTGGCGGAGAAGGTCGCCGCCAAGGAGGCTGAGAAGCTCAAGAGGGACTACGTGACCCTTACGAGGGAGAATGAGATGGTCAAGCTAAGCGCGGACATGGAGCTCAAGATTAGCGCTATCTACTACGATAATCACGACCCCGCGGAGATCGAGGGATGGCTGAAGTCCATATACGCCGAGTACAAGCCCGAGAACTACCAGATGGAGGGCCGGTCCGACTGCCCAGACCTGGAGGACATTCAGTTCATAATAAAGTTCGCAAACCGTATATTCCCGAAGGATCCCTCCACCGTAACCGGGAAGCTCGTCCGTTCCAACATGCTCAACCTCCAGAAGAAGCTAACCAACGATCGTTCCAAGTGCGTCCGTGGTATAAACAGCAGTCTCTCAGCGTTGTACGCAGACAGGGAGCCCCCCCAGGTGACCAGACTCGCACAGAACGTAGCTACCTTATTCGAAAGGGACAGGTTCGCGACGGACAAGGAGCTGGAGGACCTGAAGAAGATATCTGCTGACGCTAACCTTTTGTTCCCTGCTGAGTTTGACGCTGCTGAACCAAAGGCTATCAAAAGACTTTTCAAACAGAGGGAGGCGGCGGCCGCGGCCGCGCAGGGGAGATAGCGTGGCGCAAGGCGGGTATAAAACGAAAGTAGAAAACTCTTTCTTGAGGACATTTTCGACTTTTCCTTCTTATTCTCGCAACTTTCCCCCCCCCCAACTTACGGTCTCC
>JGI24540J26637_10000435_pt1 | contig 17289 bp, 15 predicted proteins | sample NorSeaMetagenome_FD_26637 | JGI IMG/M metagenome (IMG submission 26637)
GTTTAGATTTTTTGTTTTTTTTTTAATGAAATCCTCAATATTAGATAGATTTACATTAAAACCCGACATATTCATTTTTTGTCCGATAGTCTTTGCTTCTTTAGTGAAAAGCCATAATAAGAGATAGAATAGTAACCCAGCTCCTCCAAAAAATAAACTCACTACAAAAACAACCCTAATGATATTAGCATCGATTTTAAGATAATTTGAAAGCCCTTTAGAAACCCCTCCAATTACTCCATTCTCTTTGTCTCTGTAGAGTATTTTTCTAAGATCAGGATCAAAATCTTTTGATGGAATTCCTATCCAAAAAATAATATAAACTATTAAATTCAATGGAACTGCTATAAAAAACAGAACCCTTACAATTATTGGATCAATTTTAAAATATTCAGCTATTCCAGAGCAAACCCCAGCAATAATTCTATTGCTAGAATCTCTAAAAAGTTTATTATTTGTTTTTTTCTCTTCTTTTATATTTTCTGTTTCATTTTCAGTATCGTTATAAATCTCTTTAAAATCGTCTAAAGATCCCATTATCTCAATGATTTCTTTAACATCACTTAAATCTATACATTGTTTTGAAGATGAAACTTTAGATGAAAAATTTTCTGCAATTCTTAATTCAAAATCTTTAATAATCTCTAAATCATTATCAATTTTATTAAAATAATTTTTTATTGAATCTAAATATCTGTTCAATATATCATAAGCATCTTCTTCAATGTTAAAAATTGAGTGACCTATGTTTATTGTAAGTGTTTTTTTCATTTTTTTTGATTATTTCCTAAACCATTCTAAAATTTTCTTTAAAAGATTTATCTTAAATTCCAATAATAAAAGAAATAGTTTTTTCATTTTTTGGTTTTAATCAGTTCTTTTACTGAGCTATTTATATCGTTCCAAGAAACGATTAGTTCTTTTAAATGTTCTAATCCATAAGNACTAATCGAATAATACTTTCTTGGTGGACCTTGAGTTGATTCTTTCCATTCGTGTGTGATGTAGTCTGATTTTTTTAATCGACTTAAAAGTGGGTAAACTGTACCCTCAACAACAATTATTTTAGAGTTTTTTAATTCCTCTATAATTTCAGAAGCATAAACTTCTTTTTTTGAAATAATCTGTAAAACACAGAATTCCAAAAGTCCTTTTCTAATTTGTATTTTGAAATTTTCAGTACTCAATTAAAAATTAATTTATTTCGTTTTTTTCGATTGTGATAATAATTATCTCTTTACCTTTTTCGTTTTTTTCCTCAGATGTAATAATCCATTCTCCTTGAACTCCATCAATATTCTCGCCGTCAATGGTCAAGTTAATGTCGTTGTTTACAGTAACAGTAGGTTTTACATCTCCCATACAGGATATGAATGTGAAAGTGATAAATAATAGTAATAAGAGTTTTTTCATTGTTTTAATTTTTAATTTTTCTTTTAATAAAATTGATAGTAATTCCAATAACTAGTAGTAATAACACTAAACCAAATAATTGTTTCCATTCAAAAAGTAATTCCATTTTTTAAGTTTTTAAATACTCAGCCCCAAATATCAAACACTTTAAATCAAATTATATATGGAATATATTTTCATTTGAGATTTAAGGCTAACCATTATATTATACATTACATAGTACTATGCATTACATAGTAGCAAAAGTAAAAAAAAATTACAAACCCACAAATTACTTTTTAAAAAACTTTAAGTAGAGGAAATACAAGGTTAATCCTCCAAGTATATATGGGATAATCATCAAATAAACTATACCATCGTTTAGACTTTCAGCAGCTTTTTGGTCAGCACCAGACTCCAAAACTGCCCTACACATAGCGCATTGCAGGTCCAATAAATAAATTATTAAACTCATACGTAATAAGGTTCAATCATTAGATATACCACAACACCAGTAACTGCTACGTAAAGCCAAATTGGAAAAGTGATTTTAGAAATCTTTTTATGTGGATCAAATTGAGCCTGAATAGCTCTTACATAACTTGTTAATACAAGTGGAATTAAGATTATTGATAATATGATATGTGAAATTAATATAAAATAATACAAATAAGCTATCGCTCCTTCTCCACCAAAAGAAGTTGGATCTGAAGTCATATGATAAGCTATATACATGACTAAAAAAACTAATGACAAAGCAATACAAGTCTTCATTAATCTTTCATGTAGTAATCTTTTTCCTGATTTAATAGCTCTTAGTGCCAAAATCAAAAGAAGGGCTGTAAATCCATTTATTGTAGCATAAATTGGAGGTAAAAACGACAAGGGTTCAACATTGGGAATTCTAACAGTAAACAAAATAGCTACAACAACAGGGATTAAAACTGATACAATTTTAATCCAAATTCCATATTTATTACTAGCCATTATTTTAAATTTAAAAGTTTATCAATATCCTCTTTAATCATCTCAATTCCTTGTATATTTTCATTTTCATTAGTTATCCCTGAATAATATACAATAGGAGTGCCATAATCGTTTACTCTTGAACGAATATAGCCATCCTTATCTATCAAAGCAAAAAATCCTTGATGCTCAAACCCTCCTTCAACTGCTTCGTTAATTGACGAAAAAATATTAAATCCTTTGTTTGACAGCTCATAAATATCTTCCTTATCTCCAGTTAAAAAGTGCCAATTTTTAGATTTAACCTCTATTAATTCAGAATATTGTTTTAAAGTTGTTGGTGTGTCATTTTCAGGATCTATTGTAAAAGAAGCTATCCCAAAATCATTTCTATCACCATATAAATCATCTAAAATTTTCATGTTTTTATTCATTTCTATACAAATAGACGGGCATCTTGTAAAGAAAAATTCTGCAATAAATACTTTGCCATTAAAATCTTGATTACTGATAAATAAACTGTCTTGATTTAAGAACAAAAAATCCGCAACTTTTCTTTTTTCTCCATTTAGTTTAATAAAGCTGAGCTCGTCAGAAATAGACAGACGTTTAGAGTCATTTATAGACTGGTTTTCAATTCGATCCATTATTCTTGGGAAGAATATAATCCCAAAGATTAATACAATAAAAGAAACGCCTATGTAAGAATACTTTTTCAATCTAAACTCTCTTTATACCTGTTGTTCTTTTTTAATGCCATTCTGTATTCAGCTAGAATAACTTTAACATCATCTAACATGTTGTTATTTATGTCTGCAACAGATCTAGAATCATATCCATACTTAACGCCATCATCGTCATCTCTTCCTCTTAAATTAGAATCTCTATCAATGATAAATACGTAAGGAGTGCCTGCGTTTGAATCCAAAGAAAGGTTTGTTTTTAAACTATTAAACAATCCTCCCAGTTTATCCTCTTCAATAGTTATGAATTTCCAATTAATAAGATCCGTATCCGTTCCAGTTTTTAAATCATTTTTAAGATCTAAAATTAATTCACTAGTGCCATTAGGCTGAACCATAATAAATTGAAAATCTTTAAATTGATAAAATCTTTTATAAATTTTTTGATTTAGATTTAATGCATCACCATGTTTATCTTGAATATTATTTCCGAAAAATCCCAAAACAGTGATTTTATTTTTAAAAGTATGATTTGAAAATTCTGAAACGTCAACAACACTATTTGTTAATACAGGAAGTTTAGCGAAATGGTTAATGCCAGACGCAAAAAAAAGGTAAACAACTAGGGGCAAAACAAAAAGAATAGTGAGAACTATATATTTTCTCATTTAAATGATTTTGGTGGTTAAAAATTCCAACTCACAAATCCTTCATACATAACGTCAAAAATATAATTTCCTTCGACTAATAATATAAAAGCCAAGTAAGCTATTAAAAACGAAAGTGTCACAATAACAGAAAATTGAAGTCCTCTAACTTCATCTCTCATGTGCATAAAGTCCCACATAATGTAATATGCTTTAACTATGGTTAGAATAATAAAAATCCAGTTTATAAGCTTCATGCTCAAAAATGAATTTACTATCAATATTTCAGGCTTTATAATACCAAGTGCTACTTCGACTATAGTAACTACAGATAAAAAAAACAATACTGCCCAAATTTTACTTGTGTTAGACTTGAACTTTACAAGTCCTCTGAAAATTTCTAATTTATGTGTGCTATTTTCCATTTTAATATATTAAACTAGATAAAAGAAAGTGAATACAAATACCCAAACTAAATCGACAAAATGCCAATACAATCCAACTTTTTCAACCATTTCATAATGACCTCTTCGTTCATAAGTTCCAACAAGAACATTGAAGAAAATTATAATATTAATAATCACCCCAGATAAAACGTGAAATCCATGAAACCCTGTTATAAAAAAGAAGAAATCAGCAAACAAACGATTTCCATATTCGTTATTAATTAAATTCGCACCCTCTACAACACTAACGGCTTGAGTTATTTTATTTAGTGACTCTTCTCTTGATAATATAATTTTATGCCCGTTTTTATCAATTTTTTCAGTTTTAATTACAATATCAGAATCCGCAACAAAACCAGAAATAACCTCCTGGGTAGTGTAAGATGGCAATGAGCCTTCACCTATATACCACACTCCATTTTTACTTTCATGTTGGACTCTTTCAGATGGAATTTCAACTGCAAAATCATGTAAGGCTATTCTTTTACCTGTTTCTAGACTTTGAAATTGATAAATTTGGCCTCCTTTAGTTTCTACAGCACCATACTCTCCTCTAATAAAATTACTCCATTCCCAAGCCTGTGATCCAACAAAAATTGCTCCACCTATAATTGTTAACAGCATGTAAAACGCAACTTTTCCTTTTTGCATATGGTGTCCAGCATCAACAGCAAGAACCATAGTGACAGATGAAAAAATCAATACAAATGTCATTAATGCTACATAGTACATTGGAGCGTCTACACCATGTAAAAAAGGAAAGTGAGTAAACACCTCATCAGCAATTGGCCAAGAATCTATATTTTTAAATCTTGAAAAACCATAAGCTGCTAAGAAACCAGAAAAAGTTAATGCATCAGAAACAATAAAAAACCACATCATTAATTTTCCGTAGCTAGAATTTAAGGGCTTATTTCCTCCACCCCAAACGTCATTATTATCGTCCTCTATTGTTGTTATTGTTGAGCTCATTTAAATATACAAATTAAGGTTATAAAGTTACAAATTTTTACTATCTAAAGAAATATAAAAACACAAACAAATACAACCATAAAAAACCAAGGAAATGCCAAAATGTTTCAGCTAATTCGAAACCAAGTTTTTCTTCTTTGTATTTGTTCTTTTTGTTATTTATATAAACTACTATTAATACTATCATACCTGCTAGAACATGAACCAAATGAAGCATGGAAAGAACATACAGAAAAGATGTTGTTACAGTACTTTGAGCTCCAGTAAAATAATAGCCTTTAGAAATTAATTCTTGGAAACCCAGAAATTGAGAAATCACAAATAACACACTTAATAAAAATGTAGTTCCAATCCAAAAAGATGTTTTAGAAAAGTCATCATTTTTAATGCTTTTTTTAGCTAGCCACATGCTAATACTACTAAAAATTATGATCAATGTACTAGAAATAAAATAATCCGGTAATTGAAAATCAACCAACCAATCTGGTCTAGATTTACTCACTATGTAAGCACTAGTCAAACCAGCAAATGTCATAGTAATACTAAGCAAAGAAAAAAGAAGCATCATCTTTCTTGCTCTTCTGTGTTTTTTCTTTAATTCTTGTTGTTCTTCTAAGTCCATAAATACATTTTATCAATTAAATAAGTTATTTGTAAAAGTGTTAAATATAAAATACTAACGGTAAATAATTTTTTTGCTGCAGCTACATTCATCTTATTATACAAGTTTACTGAGTAAAACAGCATTACTAAGCCTAGCAATACTACTACTACAGCTGATCCAACAGTAAGCTTTAGATCACCTGTGAGTCCAGTAACTGGAAATACTGAAATTATTATTGTCCAAAGTGAATAAAGTACTATTTGCAAAGCTGTTGACTTATCTCTTTTTTTTGTTGGTAACATATTTATACCAGCCTTTTGATAATCGTCGTGTAACATCCAGCCCAAAGCCCAAAAATGAGGGAATTGCCAGAAAAATTGAATCATAAATAATGTTCCAGACTCAATACCAAAATTATTTGTTGCCGCCACCCATCCAAGCATAAAAGGAATAGCTCCCGGAAATGCACCGACAAAAACTGACAAGGGAGTTATTGTTTTTAATGGAGTATACAAACATGTATAAATGAATATTGATATTGCTCCAAAGAGAGCTGTTCTTGGATTAATTTTATATAAAACAACTATTCCAATTAGAGTTAAAATAATTGAAATATAAAAAGCAGTACTTACAGACATTTTTTTTGATGGAATAGGTCTGTTTTTAGTCCTATCCATTAAAACATCTATATCCTTTTCAATTATTTGATTAAATGAGTTTGAAGCACCAACCATACAATACCCCCCTATTGAAAGTAATATAAGTGTATACAAATCAAAGGAATCAACGGCTAATAAATAGCCTACAACTGATGAAAAAACAACACTAATAGCAAGTCTTGCCTTAGTTAATTCAAAAAAAGATTTTGAAAAAAATAAAAAAGAATTATTCAAACTAACTGAACTGCTATTCATATAAAAAAATAGAGTGCAAAGTTAATGCAGAAATGTAGAGAAAACAATTATTATTCTCTGATTTAATTAGGGGTGTTTAAAAACTATTGAAGCTTGAATTGAATTGGTATACTAAAAGGGACTCTAACGGCTCTTCCTCTTTGTTTTCCAGGTGTCATTTTAGGAAGCTTATCAATAATTCTTTTAGCTTCTTTTTCTAAATTTTTGTCTGGCCCACGAGTTCTTACTCCACTAATATTTCCGTCTTTACCAATCATAAACTGAACAAAAACTCTTCCTTGGATACCCATTTCTTGAGCAATTTCTGGATATCTAAAGTTCTTACGAATATGTTTATTCATTTGTTCTTGAAAACAATCTCTTCTTTTAGATTTAGCCACTCTTTCACAACCAGGGAATAAAGGAACATCTTCAATAATAGCAAATGGAATATCAAGATCCATTTCCTCTTCCTCTTCCTCTACGTCTTCAACTATTTCTTCTTGATCAGTTTCAGTAGATTCAATTATAGTTTCTTCAATTTCTTCCTCATCCTCAACTACTTCAATGATTTCAGGAGCAGGAGGTGGTGGTGGTGGTGGTGGTGTTTTTATTTGTTCAGTAATTGGGATTTCTTCATCATCGTCATCATCTACATTTAAAGATTCATAATCGTACACTGCCTCATACGTTTTAAACTCAATGGCTCTCCATGAAACAAATAAAACAATACAAAGACCAAAAGCAAGTAGTAACCTACTGTAGTTTCTTAAATCTGAATTTGGGTTTTTTTTAGGCTGCATAAATTTGAATTAATTANAGCTAAAGTAATTTTTTTTTTTAAAAAAAACTAAGCATGTTTCTTTTTAAATGGATATAAAACAAATATTACATAAGAAAAAAGCATTCCAAGTGAGTTTGCTAGCAAGTCAGCTAGTTCAAAATATCTTTCTATAAATGGAGTTNCTTGTAAAAATTCAGTAAAAAAGCCTACTAAAAACACTGTCCCTAAACNTTTCAAGTAGAGTTTATCTTTTTTAAAGAAATTGGATTGTTTCCAGCCCAAAAACATAATAAAATAAANTATAAAATGAAATAATTTATCAGGCTGTANTAAGCTAAACTCGGGCAAANGTAAGTTTGGGATTGAAATTAGTGATACAATTATAATTGCTATAGTATATAAAAGAACTAGTAATGNAAGGTGTTTTTTAAGCACCTATAAGTTCTTTATAAGCATCCGCACTTAATAAGTCAGTTAATTCACCTTGATCACTGATTTTCATTTTAATTATCCAACCTTCTCCATAGGGATCATCATTAATAAGTTCTGGATTATCTTCTAAACCTTCATTCATTTCAGTGATTTCACCAGANACTGGTAGAAATAAATCAGAAACAGTTTTAACAGCTTCAACAGATCCAAATATTTCTTCTTTGTCTAATTGCTCTCCCAAAGCCTCAATCTCTACGTATACAATATCACCTAGTTCACCTTGAGCATAATCTGTAATTCCGATAGTAGCGTTATCTCCATCTATTGAAATCCACTCGTGATCCTTTGTGTATTTTAATTCAGGTTTAATTTCCATTTTAAAAAATTTATTTAAGCAAATGTAATTCTAAAATCTATTTATTCATAAAAAATTATTCACCAAAACTGTACCTTAAAGTCATCCCCGCACGAATTGTAGTCATGGGAAATGCTGTTGATATAGCGAACTTAGAAAACAAGTGATCGTAGAAGAAGATTGCATTAAAACTTTTACTTAAATTATAATCNGCAGATGTCTTTAAAGACCACATTGTTTGACCAGCTGTAACTTTATTATCAAGAATATTTAAGTTTCTTATTATAGTAATATTGTCTCTAAAGTTTAAATCTGTTTTAATATTTAAATCTCCTTTAGAAACTTTTCTTTTTCCACCCACCCTATTTGTAAATTTCAAATCTTTAATTCTATATCCAAGACCAATTGAGTAATCTGTTCCCGAGGACTCNGTCAATAAATTATTATCTAAGCTTAAAGACAAGGCCCTGTCTTTTTTTAATGACATTACTATTTGAAGAGAGTTGTTTAGTTCCATATCAATCTTTAAAAGAGGATTNAANTGTTCAACTAAATTCACATTAGTNTATAAGAATTCGTTGATGTAATTTCCTGAATCGTCTGTCAATTGAGTGTTTTCAGAATCGTATTCTAAATTAGATTTAAAATTATTTAACGTGTAACTTGATCTATAAGCATGACCCAAACTAAATCTTTTAAATCGTTCTTTAATAAAATCAATATTCATAAGTCCACTATATGAAAGTGACCAACTAGGTAAAGGAGTTTTTGAAATTGCATTTAATGAAATACTTTCTGGATTTTTTCCCGAATAGGCTGACAAAAAAGCTGGAATAAGTACTGATTGATTATTTTTTCCGTAACCAATTGGAAATCCAAATTCATCAATATCTCCAGAAACATCTCCTTTTAAAGCAGCTAATCTTTGGGCAATAACCAATCTGTTATTTTGAAAATTTTCAAAAGTTTCGGAGATATTTTCGTTACTTTTTGAAAACGAAGTATTAATTAGTACGGTGGAAATTTCAAAATTTCCAAAAGAATTAGGTGATAAAGCATTATACTCATTATCAATTATAATAAAATTTTCAGAATAGTTTTCTGAATACTTTCTGTTTGCTTTTAATGATATCTTCAGATCATCAATCCAACTTATCTCAGCCGAAACATCAAATTTAGTGTTATGAATTTGAGTAAACTGCTCATTAAAACTTGGGAAATTAGTTAACCATCCGTTTTTTGCTGCCTCAAACCTAATGTCCGATTGACTTCCAAAGACAAATCCCATTGAGGGTTTAGATGTTCCTAAAAAACCTAATGTCTCAATATATCCAGGCAAAACTTTTCCGCTATTTTCAGTATAATTCAATTTAAAACGTGACAAGCCTGTAATGAAGCCTATTACTGAGTTGGTCAATTTTTCTTTTGAATTTTTTGGTTTTTTCTTCTTTTCTAGTTTTAAATTTCTATATAATTTAGACATATTAAATGTCACGTTCAGTGACTGACTATTTGAGTTCTGAACAGTATTAACATTTCCTAACACATTTCCTTGTTCATCTTCAACTAATGCCATTGCATTAGATCCTCTTTCCCAATTAAAATCTCCAGAATAATTATATGAACTTGAAATGAAATTTATAAAAGGAAATAATTTAAATGGCAGCTCATAAGTCACTCCAAAAGATTGGTTATGAGAGTTAGCTTCCCCTGTATTCCAAAATCCATCCCAAATATCTAACTCTTTATTAACCACCTGATCACCAACAATATCCGTTTCAAAGTAATTTTTAACAATACTATTATTGGAAGCTGAAAAATCAATTCTTAATGAATTACTTAAATTTTGACTTAAACTAAGATTCCAATCAAACAAAAAATTTCTTTGTTGAATTTCAGGAAGTGCTATTTGATTAGAAGAGTCAGCACCCTCAATATAAATATCTCTAAATCTTTGACTATTAAAAGTCCTATTAATATTAGCGTCAAAACTAAAGCTTGAAAGCAAGGGGTTAAAATTAAATTCCTTTATCCACTCTAAATATTTATTGTTTTCTAAAAACTTAATTTTTTTAAACGGAGAAATAACAAAAGGATTAAATGAATAGTTATATGANGAACTTACTCTTGCTGTTTTTTTTGTGAAATTTTCGATTTCATAATCGTGCTGAAGTTCTTGATTATAGCTATACGAAAAATCAAAATTTTCAATATCATAAACCCTTTCTTTTTGCTCAGNAGATCTGTTTTTCTTAACACCTAACAAATTAATACTACTTACTTTTCTATAGCTAATTGCTTGATTTTTTATTGAATCTTTTTGAGAATTTCTTGTAGCTGAATTTATACGATCCTCTAATTTAATATCTTGATAAAAAGGATCGTATTCTGGTGTTGAAAATTCTTCAGAAANACTATATGAAACTGGAATTTGAATTTCCCACTTATTTGGCAACAACTGGCCTAAATTTAAACTACTTATTAGTCCATACTGTTTTAATTCTTCTCTGCTTCTTTGATTAGGTGATTTGTCTATTGAGCCAAATCCAATTGTAGACATTTTTCCGGAAAGTGAGATTTTTGCAAAATCTGCTAAATTAGCATCCATTGAAGCTAATGCTGACCAACCTCCCTTACCATCAATCTCAGAAAGTCTAAGTTCATTGAACCAAACCTCTCCACTTAAAATATCTCCGTTAGATTGTGAAGGGTTTTTTAACCCTATCATAATATTTTTAATTGACCCNATAGTTGGATTCCCTTTAATAGCATACTTNTATTTTTTATCTCCTGGAAGACCTGAAATATTAGAAAATTCAGTAATTGGCTCTAAATCATCATTAAAATATAATACCTCAGAAAGATTATTCTGACTTATCGCTTTTGCTTTAATCTGTGTTAATTTTTCTAAAGAAAAATCAATTGAATTGAAATCTGGATTCCAAACTTGATCCGCACTAAATCTGTTTGAGCTACCAGAATTATAAGATGTTGGTTTTAAAGGGACTTCAATTTGATAATAATTATCTTTTAAATCAGATCCAATCCTTAAAAAAGCTACTAACCTTTTATCTAGTTCTTCATCAGCTCCCTCACCTGGAAGCTTATTACTTCCTTCAATTGATTCTGCATGAACAAACATTTTTAAAGATTTATATTGCCTCATGTCGAAATCTATAATCTTGTAAACCCCTTTTGAATCTTTTGGTTGAAGATCATTTACTTTAATAGAAAGTGATTGCTCATTTTGTCTAATAATAGTACTGTTTGAATTTATCTCTTCTCTTTCAACTCCTGGGGGTAAAATATAATTAACGGGAGTTCTGTTTTCATTTTCTAAAATATTAACCGATCCTATTTCAATTGATGTGTTAGGATAGCTAATATTGCTTTCATTTAAATTTTTCGTATATCTTTTCCATTCACTTCTAACCAAATCTAGAGTTCCAAATCTAAAGGTTACTGGTTTTGAAAACCCTTCTAAATACATTCTCATAAATCTTACAGATCTCAAGTTNTCTATCCCATTAACTGCTTTAAAAAACGAGCTGTATTTACTGCTTTTATAAAATTGACTAGAGACAGGTATTTTAAACTGAATCCATCTTGTAGTAGTTGAATTTCCGTTAGGAAGATCAACTTTTACGTCATTTCTTATATCACTAATAAAAGGATGGTTTCCAACCTTCATGTTCTTAGTAATGGGCACACTGTACTCAAAATAACTATCAATTGTGTTCATAGTGTTATCTTGATTTACATCTTCATTGTCCGGAACTGTAGTAGATCCTCTGCCACTGTCACTGACATTAATAGGCGAATTACCTTGAGTTCCATTATAATTTTTATATCTGTTTAAAATCCCTCCATTAGCATCAATATAATATTGATAATTATCTCCAGCTGGATCTATNGTAGATCCATTATTATATTTTTCAAGTTCTTGATTATCATTTAAACCATCATAACCCAAATCTTGTAAAACTCTATTGTTTTCGTCTGAATCAAATGAATAAATTAAAGATTGAGTTGCAGGTGTTTTACCCCAATTTGATTCATTAACTATTTCCTGAGAATTACTAGTTGGCAATCCGTTTTCATATAATTTTTTACCATCTTTTAAAATATCTTCAGAAATGTTCCCAAGGTTTAAAACTAAATTTCCTAAACTATTAGAGTTTGATTCATTTTCACTAAAAGTATCTAAAAGCCAAAATTGAATAAATTCTACATTAGATTTTTCAAAATTAGTTGACGACAAATCTCTAGTAATTCCTCCCCAATTACTTTTTGAATCATTAAGAAAATCTTGAGCTATATTGTTATTATATGGTCCCTTTTCAGTTGGGAAAAAACTAAGATCAAAAGTGTTTTGAATCCTGGATTGACCTTCAATTATATCCTGCTGAGGAAAAATTTCTTCAATAAAAATTCTTCTTGTTTCATTTTTAGAAAGCTCATTATCATCAACTTCGCTAGGTCTTTGTCTAGTGTAAAAAATTGGATCAATATTATACCACGCAAGTTTTGCACGATTAAAACCAGTTCTTAAATCATCTGTTCCAAATTGTGAACCATCCACCCCAAAGGGTGTGCTAGATAGCTTCCAAGAAGATGTGTCTTTTAAATCAATATTTGTTTCCGAACCCTCAAAATCATCAACATAAACAGTTGCTACATTATCAAATCCAGAGTTTTTTGGAGTCCCAGAATGCAGATAAGCAAACTCTGTTTTAAAAGAAACATTAGATTCAACATCTGAATTAATATTTGGTAATTTATTTACTAATCTTGTTAATAAGGGAACTTTTGAAGAATACGTTCCATTAAATCCAATCATTGTATTATTTACTGGTTCAACTCCGTAATTAGCTTTTTGGCTAATTGATCTTTCGCTTAGATTCATCAATGTTCCTCCAATAATAAAGTTTTCATTAAACTTATGTTCCACATTAATTCCTGAAAACCTTTTTTTCTGTTGTGAATAAAAAGAATTACTCTCAGTTGATATTTCAATTGGAACGTTTGAGTTTTTTAGAGATTCATCCAGTATTTGTACTCTACCCGCTTGATAATTAACCGTGTAATCTAATCCTTCTTGAAGTAATCTTCCACCGGCTGTAACTTTTACAGAACCTCTAGGCACGTTAAATTGTCCAATAGCTATTCCTCCAACTTCACCTGTTGTTTTATATGATCCTTTAATTTCAAACTTGTTTTTTTCTGATTCCTTTTCTGCTTCAATTTTAGATGAACCGTATATCTCGTTGTAAACGAATTTTTGTTGGTTTAAATTATATGTAGAAAGATTATTATAATCCTCTCCACTATTTGGAGACTTTAGTTTGTCAAATAAGTACTTTCCGAAAGGTTCTGTGGAGGGGAAAATAACCAATCCTTTTCTTGAGTCAATGGTAACGTTTGATACAAAATCAAAGAATCCATCTCCGCCTTTTTGGACATCATTATTCATGTTTAGATTATCCAAATTAAATAAAGACAATAACGTCTTTCCATTAATATTTTCTGGCCATGATGATTGGTCAACGGGTTGAATATAATTTAATGGAGAAGGATTACTATAATAAATATTAAGTTTAAAATCCTCTTTATTAATTTGAGAACCTAAAGAATAAATGTTTTTCATCATCAAATCCCATATAGGTTGATTCACATTAGTAATACTACTTTTTAGTAATTTCAGGATTAAACTGTTATTGGAAATTTGTTGTTGACCGGACTGATTAGAAAGTGATGTTGCATCAATTCCATCATTGGCAAATTCCCCAACTTGATAAACTTGTCCTCCAACACTATATTGAAAAGCAACAGCTAAAATTTCATCATTGTTTAGAGGCTGATTTAAAGAAATATAACCCAGCTTATCATGAAGACTGTATTCATTAATATCCAGTTTACGTGCGTTTTCTAAAACCGAATAATCAACGCCTTCATTTACTAAATTAGAAATAGATCCGAAACCTTCTTTTGATTTTGATATTTCTCTTATGGATAAATTCAAAAGCCCATTTCCAATTTCATCTGGATCCAATTTATTTACTGAATTGTCGGGATAAGTGTTTATTCCAGGTTTTAAGAAAAAATTAGCATAATATTTATCTAATTGTGTTTTTTCAGGATTTGACTCTCCTAAATCTTGAAAACCAATAACATTCCTAACGTTTTGTGTTTGACTTGATCGATTGGTAACCCAAACTTCAATTCTAGAAATCTTTATTTGAGTATTTAAATAAGGATATGTTTTTACAGTTTTCTCATATTTATCTCTAAAATATTGACCTAGAAAAAAGTGTCTATTCTCATCATAATCTAAAGGTAATATAGAAAACTCCTCAAAACTTCCACTTCCTTTCGAAACAACAGTTTGAGACTCTGACCTTTGTTCAGATAAAACAGCAGTAATATTAGTGTTGCCAAACTTTAATTGAGTCTTAAAACCAAATAAGCTTTGAGCTCCTGAAATCAATGAACCACTTAAAGGCATGCTCACATTTCCTAACTCAATTTTTTGTATAATATCATCTTCAGTTGGAGTATAATCAAGCTTTAATAAATTTTGAAAATCAAATGTAGATTGAGTATCATAATTTGAACTAATACTTAGTCTTTCTCCGATTTTTCCATTCATACTAAGACTTATGTTTTGATTAAAATCTAAGCCAATATTACTTTGATTTCTGGATGGAATTGAAGGATTATCACTTTTTTGGTATCTAGCGCCTATATCCATTGAAATAGACCCTTGTGGAATTAATTCAATCTTATCTCCGCCAAAAATGGATTGGAAAAAATTAGAATTTACATATAAATCAGGAAGTAAATTTTTAAGTTTAGAAACATCCTCCGCATCTTCATCTTTTAGTAAATCAATTTTTTCGGTAAAATAATTTTTAATATTTTCTTCTCTAATTCTTTTTCTGTATTGTTCAGGTGTTAATACAAGTGGAATTCCAACATCTATCTCACCAACTCTAGTCTGGTATATATATTTATTTGAAATTGGATCATAAGTATATTTTGATTTAAATAATGATGGAGTTTTTAATTTAAAATTTCCTAGATAAACTATGTTTTCAATAGTGTCCAAACGGACAACCTTTTGTCCAAAAACATTATTATTAAATAACGCTATTAAAACAAAAGAAAGAAAAAGAGTCCTTTTATTTAAAACAAGTCTAATCAATACGTTATAATTTATTCAAAGCATTTTTAATAATCTCTTCCACGGAAATTTCAGAAACTTCACTTATTAATTTATCTACAACCTTTGTAGTTTGTTTTCTGCTATATCCCAAAACTTCTAAAGCAGATAAAGATTCCTCTCTTTTAGAATTAGCAAAATCAACACTAAAACCTGAGCCTTCATTGATTAAACTTACTTTGTCTTTGAGTTCAATTATAACTCTTTGAGCTGTTTTAAGACCTATCCCTTTTACAGATTGAATTGTCGAAACATCCTCAGAAAGTATTGCTCTTTGAATTTCTTCTGGATTTAATGACGACAACATTGTTCTAGCAGTGCTTGCCCCAATTCCTGAAACTGATATTAATTTTCTAAAAAGATTTCGTTCTGTTTTTTCATAAAAACCAAACAAAGTATGAGAGTCCTCTTTGACTTGAAGATGCGTAAATAGTGCTATGTTTTCAGAATCTGAAAGTAAAGAAAATGTGTTTAGAGATATATTAACTAAATACCCCAATCCATTGCAATCAATTACTAGCTCTGTTGGAGATTTTTCTACTAACCTTCCTTTTATTTGAGTTATCATATCTTAAGTTTTATTTTTTTTTGCGCATCAACTACAGCTAAAGCAGACATATTAACTATTTCATCTACACTAGCTCCAAGTTGNATNATATGNGCAGCTTTTGACATTCCCATCATTATTGGTCCAATTGATAANGCCTTNTCAAGTTCTTTTACTAATTTATAATTTGTATTNGCAGAATCTAAGTTTGGAAAAATAAGAGTATTTACATTTTTTCCTGATAATTTAGAAAACTCAAATTTATTAGAAAGCATTTCCTTGTTTAATGCAAAATCACTTTGAATCCCTCCGTCTACACATAAATCAGGATAATACCTATGCAAATATTTAACTGCTTGATTTACTTTAGATGCCATAGGATGAGGGGACGATCCAAAATTAGAATAAGAAACCATAGCAATGGCTGGTGTAATCCCAAACATTTTTACAGTTTCGGCAGTCATTTTTGCAATTATAGCTAGATCTTTTGGTGATGGATCAATATTTATTGAAGTATCGGAAAAAAACAAAGGACCTTTATTTGTAATCATAAGGTTCGTTGTAGCAACTTTACTTATTCCTTTAGACTTTCCAATTGTTTCAATAACAGGCTTGAATGTGGCTGGATAACTTCTGGAATAACCCGAGATCAAAGCATCAACATCACCACTACTAAGCATCATTCCTGCATAATAATTTCTCTGTTTCATTTTATCTATTGAATCCAATAGAGTTACTCCTTTTCTTTTTCTTTTATTCCAAAAACTAGTTCCATACTTTTCTCTATTATTTTTCTCAGTATCTGATTTAGGGTCAATTATTAGGACATCATCATCAAATTCTATTTCATTTCTCAATTCGTTAATAATATCCTTATCTCCAAGTAAAACTGGATATCCAATACCTTCTTCACTAACTATTTGAGCTGCTTTTAAAACATCTAAATGATCCGCTTCAGNAAAAACAATTTTTTTAGGATTTGCTTTAGCTCTATTTAAAAGCAACCTAACAATTTTTTTATCTCCGTATAACCTGCCATGCAACTCTTCTTCGTATTGATCCCAATTTTCAATGGGTTGCTTGGCAACACCAGAATCCATGGCAGCCTTAGCCACCATTGGAGGAATTTTAGTTATTAATCTTGGGTCAAAAGGCTTTGGAATAATATAATCTTTACCAAAAGTTAATTTAGTTTTATCGTATGCAATATTTACAAATTCAGGAACGGTTTCTTTAGCTAAAGCTGATAAAGCTATAACTGCTGCCATCTTCATTTGATCATTAATTTTAGTTGCTCTTACATCTAAAGCTCCTCTAAAAATAAAAGGAAATCCAAGCACATTATT
>JGI24540J26637_10000436_pt1 | contig 17256 bp, 12 predicted proteins | sample NorSeaMetagenome_FD_26637 | JGI IMG/M metagenome (IMG submission 26637)
ACTTCCTCATACTTTTAGGAACGAAGGGGGGGGGGTAAGACAAATGAATGGCAGCCGAGAGCGTAGGATAGATATTCCACCCACTGTCTACAATGGCCCCCCTCTCAAGGTCACCACAAACTTGCAGACTACCTCCATCGCAACACAAAAAAGAACGAGGGATGCAGTTTGGTTCTTTACGAACCTTCATGCTCTTCTCGATGGCGATTTCATATCCATATTAAGGAGAGACCCCTACGATTATTATCTCCCACCCGAGTGCCTTTGCTATCAAGGGAATGGGTGGGTTCATATTTACGTCAGAGGGGTTGTCTTTTCGAGTGCTAAAACCGCCAAAGAGACGATCGGGGATTACCAGGGGGGCGCACCTTTCCGAGAGATCGTTCCAGGTGCAATCGAGGAGGACCCAGGCACCTCAGAAGGCAAGAAGCTCTCACCAGACGAAGGGGGGGAGGAATTAGAACGAGAAAGAATCATATTCAATCTATTCAAAAACAGAACCCCGGAAACTGTGGCGGTTCCCAGAGGAGAGTCGCTAAGCCTCAAGAGGATGTGGCCCACAGAGACAATTAAAATACCTTCCAAGAAGGGACGTTCTTCCAAGAAGGGACATCCTTCCAAGAAGGACACTTCCAAGGGCAATAGAAGCAACGACCATCACGGTGGGGAGGCGAAGGCCGAAACGAAAGAAGAGGAAAAATGTGAAAGAAAGGACAAAACGCAGAAGTCAATCGTAGTCATTGTCAATGGCAATGTCATGGATGAAGAACCAGCCGAAGAAGATTCCAAACCTAAGGAAGAGGCACAAGATTCATTCATCGTCATGGACATGGAAAGTGAGGAGGATTTTTAATGCACGAGTAATAATAAGGATGAGATAGCCAAGGATAAATCAGATCGTTTCTTCAAATCAACACTCAAATTTTTGCCTGCTGTCTTCGCCCACGATCCATGTTAGCAAGACATTTCCACCTTCGTCCTTGACATTCCACACGTGTCCCTTAAAACTGTTGACGTTGTGTTGCTGCCCGGGACCAAACTTTCCCCAAAATGCGTCCTCGTAGAAGAGGGAAGAGTCATCGAATTTCGAATCCTTGCCAGTGTTCTTGAACACGGCAGAAACGCCACTTGGATTGGCACTTCTAGATTTCTTGCCAGCATTTTCATGTCCACCACTCTTGTGCTCGTCGGTTCTACGACCAGCTCTTGCTTCCTTGCCTGATTTTGTCGGAGCCTCACTGTAGCCCATTCGAGGGGCGTTCCAGACCCAAAGGTTTGACGCCCACTTCGACTTCTGGTCTGTCAAAACAGGGCAGCCCCCGTGCTTGCTGCGCTTGTCGACCCTTCCATCAGGGTGCTGAGAATAAAAAAGGACAGACCTGGCCCTCTTGGGAGTAACTGAGAGCTGGGACTTGCATTCAGCGACCATCTTTTCCTCCCATGAGTTTTCCTTGAAGAGGGAAGCGAGTTTTAAATTCTTAACTTCACGGAGCGCCTCTTCATACGTAGAGATTGCTCCCGTGGGCTTGTATGGGTCGCCATAAGAAAAGACAGTTTCTCCACCCTCGTCTTCTTCAAGATCTACCATATACAGAAGAATTGTGGCATAACGGTTCGAACCGACCCCGGCAGATATGAAATCATGGTCACTACCAGGACTTGGGTCAATCCAGTCCAAATGACTTTTGTAAGCTGTCGAAACATTGTAACGAAGGATCTGTAAGCCATCTGCCATATTCTCCCTGTAATGGTCCATCCCTAGGACCTGAAAGCACCGCTTCTTCAACTGCATCGCCGACTTCCCGTGGGTGTCAAATGCGTTCTCTGAAGTCCTTATCGGGTTGGGTTTATACCCGTCAACCCCAGTTGAGGAGCGCTTCAATTTGTGGCTTTCAGACTGCTGATTTTGCGCTCGCTTCACTATATCGTCGGCCTCAGCCTCGACAAAGAAACCCTTGACGTCAAAGACCTTCGGCGAGACCGACATGGTCTCAAGGGAAATTTTCTTGTTCTCAGGATGAGGGACATGACTGAGGTTGAAAATCTCGCCAACGTAACCAGGGGCGAACTGAAAGATACGTCCAGCGGCGACGGCATAGATATCGACGGGAGAGGAGGAAGACGACACTAAGCCTTCAAGTGAGGAGAGTGATTTTATCCGAACCCCTTCCCTGGTGAAGAAGGAGCAAGGCAGAGACTGGGTGGAACGAACAGGCACAAGACTATTGTGATCATGCAGCACTGGAGTCTTCTCAGGACCCATATCGCAGAAGTGTCGAAAAGTTCCATCTCCAACAACGGGATCGCAACCACTGACAACATCAGGAGAGGAAAGAAGTGCAGAAGTGAAGGCGGAGTCAAATGAGTACACATTATCAGACGACCGATCGAGCGAATCGAGTACGAAAGGAGATTTGTGACATCTCCCGTACTCTCCGTTCCTATGAATGTTGAGTTTGAGACCCAAGGGACTGGGGGCCTCGGAGGAGGAGGAAGGAGAGAACTTTGTTGCTGTGATCTCATTTAAAACTCTTCTTAAATCTTGCAGGTGAGCATGTGGCACCAGGAGGGCAGCGATCAACCCCAAGATCGCAAGGAATCCCCCCATGGACGTTAAATTTGAGGACATCCTGGTCTGGGCTATTGTTCAGGGGGCTGGAAAAGGTGCAGATGAATCTAGAGCGAGAGAATGAAGTCTGTCAGGCGGTGAAATCTACAGCTTTGGACCGAATTTTAAAAACGACAATGACAAACGATCAAAGGGTAAGGGGCAAAGTGGGAGAAGATGTTTGGGAGAAGAGAAGGTAAAATGAAAGAAGGAAAACAACAAACACGACTTTACCCTTAAGGATGAGCTCTAACCCTTGAGGATGGAAAAGCCCAACCCAACGCCAATTGCTGTTCCGGTTGCGTAGCCGAGGATTCCGACCAGAAGACCTGGAAGTACTAGATCATCCCATCCCTTTCCTTTTGCCATGGCGGCCGCAGTCGTTGGGCCGCCTACGTTTGCATTGCTTGCAACATACAGTTCTCTCCCGCCGATGCGCAGTGCCCGGCCTCCTAGAACGAGGAAAACCCAATGGAGGGCAATTTGTGCGGAAGAGAAGAGGAACAGAGTTGGGGCCTTTTTGAGAACCTGGACTAAACTCCCGGCTGCGCCACTGGCGACAAAGAACAGTTGGACGAAGAGGACACCCAGGCAGGATCCAACCCCTCGCAGGCTCCCGAAGAATTTGGGAAAGAGGGTAGAACTCAGGACAGTGATGAGGCTTACCATTGGCAAGGCAGAAACACCGGTAGGAAGTAAAAGCCTCGTCGCAATACCTCCGAGCCAACAGAAACAGCTACTGACGAACAGCGCTAGGCTGATACTTTCCAGATCGGTCTTTCTTTCATTGGAAAGTAAACCGTCCCCTTTCTTCGAGAAACCAACCGCGTCCAAAACACCTTTCCCTGGGCCTTGAAACTTCTTCCCTCTGCTTGTCGAGAATAAAAAGACAAAGTAAAGAGCAACAACTACGTTATCCGCAGCAATTGCCGACGAAATTGTGGATTGTTCGACGCCCAAAGTGTTGGCCACCGCAATAAAATTAATCGCTCCACCTACATGGCGGGAAGCCAAAGCAGCTGCCACCTTCCATCCATCCCTGCCCAAACCGGTCATCGGGATTACCTTGAACGACAATATCGTCGCAATTACCGTAGATACGGCGCCAACTACAAAAGCTGCAATGCGGGTGGGATGATAGGTGAGAATTATAGCGGTAGTTATATAGAGGAGGTGTGTCTTGTATTGAAACGCGAGCGCGTGCGATTTTCACCGCTTGCGATGGCGTTGTCAGATCGTCGCTTCGCCTTACCTTGAAGCATGGTTCCCGTCTGCCTCACAATCTTCTTCAGGTCCGAGTCGAACAATAACAGAGGGATAGCGAGGGGCACGAGGATCCCATTGATAACCTGACTGTACACCGGCGAGTCGAACGGGATCACGAGCGTGTTGCTTAGCACCAGGGACAGGAACATGGTTATGATTGGTGCTGCGATGAGCGAAGCGAATATCGAAAAGGGTTGGAATGATGAGTGAGCATTTTTGCGGTGTTTTAGGTGAGGGAGCGTCTTGTACGGAGGTACGAGCGTGTGCAGTTTTCGCCGCTTGCAATTGCGTTGTCATTGTCAGCTCTTCGCTTCGCTCCTCGCTCTGCCTCACCTGACAAGCTCTTCCCCACGTTGCTCCGTCTCTCCAGCGTTATTCCCAAGAAACACAGACCTAGTGTCATCATCAAAACGTACACGTTGCTCTTGTGCTGACTAAGTACGAATTTTTTCGCCCCCGACAGTGAAGAGTTTATCGAGACCCCTGTTTTAAATGCCTGGGGGAGCGACGAGAGGGGCATTAAACAACCTCTGCCATAAGCTGGTAAGGTGAGAGGGACACGACTAAGCGTAGTGCGCCCTCCTGGCGTCACAGCAAAAGCAGAGCTGAAGGTCATTTTTTACGTAAACTGGGAGGACAGCGGAAAAAATTCGGCGCGAAGCGCACAAGCAAGATATGTTCATACACAAAGGAAATTCCCACTAAATTTACAAGTAGCCCAACATTCACACTTACTCAGGCACAGCTCTTTACAAGTGGATACCCTGGTTTATTAGGCCCGCCGTCACAACCTCCACACTTAAATACACGACACCCGAGCTCTCGCACTTCAGCCCAAACCTGCCCTCTCCCGGCCTAGTGTTGGCGACAATTGTAGGGTCCTGAAGCTGAGGCTTTATCCCGAGGAAGTATGTAGTGAGCCTTTCAATGATCCCCCCTACCGGTACCCAAGTGACAACCTCTATCTCGTGCCTCCCAGACTGCATCGGACAGTTGGCCATTCCGTATCCGCAAAGGACGTTGCTCCCAAAGTGATCCCTACTCCAAATCTCGACTCTAATTCTAGGCCAACCTACCAGTGAGGGGCAACAATAGTGAGCATCCAAGGGATGATCCCACACAGCGTCCATACCCTCGCCACCCGAAGCGTCCACTTGCGTCGTTCCGCTCTTTTCCCCGGCCAAAAGCTGCCATTCAGTCTGATCCGGGCAGCCGGATTCAATCTGGAACCTACAAAACAACCCCTTGGCCTCCTTGAAGTCGCTAGCGCCAAGAATTGAGCCTAAAATATGGACTTCGGCCATGCTCCCACGATGAAATTTAACAATCTACCTCCAAACTTTTCAATTAACCCTGTTGTTTTAAATCTCTTTTGAGAAAGGGTCAATCTGATAAATCTGAGGGGAAGGGGTTTCAGGACCCATTTTAGGACCGCCCTTTTCCTCGCCAGGATTATCGATTTGCTCGAAATCTCCACAAATATGAGTGATTCGTTCGTACGGATTTTGGAGGGTGACGATGGGTCGGTCGTTTCTGATTCACACAACTGTTCATGTCTATCAACTGACCACGGGGACAGTGGACATGATGGGGGTCATGGGGGGCACCATGCCGAGTTGGTTTTGTTATTTCCTTTCGTGGTTCTAGCTGTGGGTGCGGGGAGCGAGATGCTGGTGCATAAGACCCCGATACCTTACACAACATTTCTTTTGCTAATAGGTGGGGTGATCGGAGGATTAATGAGGGTGAGTAGGAGGGGAAGGAGTGGCCCTATCGCTTTCCCTCAGCCTCTCTTGACGTATTCTCTTGGCGTACATGGGTCAGATGTTGCCAGGTCATGTACTTTCATACCCCCGTCGCCTTGGTTGGGTCCACAGGATGAAACCCCAGCAGTTCACTTTTACTCACCCTCCTCTCTTCACCCTCCTCTCTTCACCCTACGTCCCTTCTTCCTTCACAGGAAGATTTGCTCGGCGATCTCGGTAAATCTGGGGAGTCGATGGCAGCTATTGACGCCCATTTGCTCCTTTACCTTTTCCTCCCTCCCCTAATTTACGAGTCAGCTTACAATGTGAACGAGGTTCACTTTACAAAGATCGCAATCGCTGCTGTTAACTATGCATTTTTCGGCCTGCTCATCGCCACTGTCGTTACAGCTGGTGTCATCAATACGCTTTACTCCGATTGGACTTGGTTTGAGGCTGGTCTCCTTGGCGCCCTGCTTTCTGCCACGGACCCTGTCGCTGTAGTGGCCCTCCTGAAGCAGGTTGGCACAGGTTCCCTGCTCGACACCCTCATCGAGGCCGAATCGTTGCTCAACGATGGTACTGCCATGGTTGTGTTCACTGTTCTATTTGAGGCCGTCAAGGCTGGGGAAATGGAGACCGGCATGGGGGCAATAATCCTAAAGTTCGTTCAAATGGCTATCGGAGGCCCCATATTCGGGGTCTTCATGGGATACATCTTTTCTACTTGGATCGGCAAGATCTTCAACGAGTCAGAAGTCGAAGTGTCTATCACTCTCTGTGCCGCCTATCTAACTTTCTTCATCGGAGAGTACTTTCTAGGCCTCTCCGGAGTGCTCGCAGTGGTCGCATGTGGTATCTACATGGGAAACCGAGGGGACACTCAGGTCTCTCCAGAGGTCGAAGAGTTTCTAAAGGAGTTTTGGGAGCTTTTGGGCTACATCGCAAACACATGCATCTTCACTTTGACAGGAGTTATTATCATCTACAACGACATGTGGTCATCCATCGAAACCACAGATATTATCTACTCGGTCATAATCTACGCCACCATAATGCTCGCAAGGTTCGTAATTTTCTCTGGCATAAACTTTGGCTTAGAGTTGGCGGGACTGTACGTTCCGACCAAACAAGAGACCTACATATGCTGCTGGGGAGCCCTCAGGGGCGCAGTGGGACTTGCTCTAGGGCTGCTGGTTTGGGACAATAAGCAGTTGAATGGGGGACTGATTGATGATGTCTTTGCGGACAAGGTCCTCTTTCACGCTGCTATGATAGTGATCGCAACCCTAACAGTCAATGCCACAACGGTCGCCAAGCTCTTGAAGTTTTTAGGATTAGACAAGGTGGACGACTTGAAGGACAAGCTGTTCAGGGTGTCTATGGAGGAGATTGGAACAGCTGGAATGAGGGAGGTCGAGAGTCTTAAGATGGACGAACTCATAAGTTGCGCATCGTGGCCCGACGTGAGGAAGCATGGGAACCTCAAACCGAAACCCAAAAGGACAAAGGACGCGGCCGACGAAGACATTGCGAGGATAAAGAGAAAGTCTAAGATAGCAAGGGAAGAAGAGAACAGCGTAGCCAACGAGCGCTCCCTTCGGAAGCATTTGACCGAGGTCAGGGAGATGAGGGAGAGTAGAAGGAGATGTCTAGCCGCAGTTAAGGCTAGCTACAGGAACCAGTTCCGGCACGGCCTTCTGTCTCGTCTGGCTCTCCACTTTCTGGAGAACCTGACTGAGAAAATGATCGACAACGACTGCCAGATGAACGACTGGGAGTACATAGCCGAGCATCACCTGTTCTCGAGGGTTGTACGCCGCAACAACAAGTTTATTAGAAGATTCTTCAAGAGGCGCGACTTTGAGCTCTTACAGTTTGGCTACGATGTCGTTTGTGGCTTCTACCATGCGAGGACCGAGGCTCTACACTCTATGGAGATGATCCTAGGGGGCGACAGCGCGGCTTATCACCACCTTCGTTCCATAATTAACGACGACCAAGAAATCGCCAAAAAGACAATTCTCGAGGTCCAGCGTTACCTCCCTGAAATAGCCGCCAATATCGCAACTCTTAGGGCCACCCGGTCAATGCTCAACGTTCAGCGTTTCACAGCCTCACAGCTGTACGAGGAGGGGTTCTTGGACAAGTTGGAGCACTCGAGGGTGATCCACATGATCGAAGAGAGAATGCACCACCTCAAGGTCAACCCGCCAGAGATAGCAATGCCAAGCAAATACGATTTGATCAAGGAGATCTCATGGCTGAGCGGTGCGCCAGAGGAAATGGTGATGGAAATCAGCGAACTTGCCACAGAGCACATGGTCGACGAGGGGGAAGTAATTATCAAACAGGGAGAGCATAGCACCAACATGTTCCTTGTGGCAAGGGGGACATGCACAGTAGTATTCGAAGACCCTAAGACAGGGAAGGAGGAGGTTCTGAGCGACATTGGAGTCGGGACACTGATCGGGGACATTAGCTGGTTGAACAGTCAACCGAGGACGGCCACTGTCTTGGCCGCCAGCCGAGGACTAATATATTCGTTCAATGGGGAGAACATGAAAGGCATCCTGAACAGAGAGTTGCCTTCGTCCTTACCTACAGGAAGAAGGCCCCTTACATCTTTTAAGAGCTCAGGGAGGGACGAGGGCAAAAAGGGGGACATTCTCAAGAAGGAGCTTGAAGAAAGAAGGAAGAGAAAAAGGAAAATAAACACAACGATAAAGAAGAAGTTGTGGAAAAGCGCCGGACTTAAGCTCGGGGAGAACCTACTGAGATACCAAGAACCTTACAACGTCTGGGACAAGGCTGAGTTGAGGAGATGGCTCATGCAATGGATTTTGTATGTCCCTGACGGCGACCATGTAGAAATTGTTAGGCCATGCATCTTGTTGGATGGCACTGCACAGCAGCCCTGGCAGGAACAGACGGGCGAGAAATATGAGAGCCCAAAGTATTTGAAGCCTGTAGATGGAAAGCCGATGAAATTGAAGTTGGACGGACCTGGAAAAGTTTTCTGCCCTCCTGGAGCCATCAAGGAATCGAAGCAGGTAGATATTGCCAAGAGGCGCTCGTCCATAGATGAGGCTCTCTTCCAGGCAGCAGGTTGGAAGCTCATCAAGCAGAAGATGATCAACGAGAAGAAGGGTGGTTGGGGAAAGCTCGCAATTGATTTGAAGGGTGCCGTAGCAAAGGAGAAAGAGGCTAAAGAACAAGCCAAGATCATGGCAGCCACAATAGAGAGAAGAGGCAGCACAAACTTCTTGAGTGAAGGAATTCATGGAATGCTCTTGCAGCACGAGCAAGGCAACGATTCCGAACAAAGCCCCATGACAAGTCCAATCGCAGCGAAATCTCCAACCCCTCCTAAATTCCAAAAGGCTGGAACCGAAAAAGTGTTCAAGAGCGCCGCAATAAAGCCAACGGGCGGTGGGCCGGAACGCTCCACAAAACGAGTAGATGGACAGAGAAGTAAGGGCGGTCTAGGGGATTCCAGCGGACTCACAAAAACATCGAATCTAGAAATGCCAGACAACCACCTGCCCAAGAGGGGGAGAGTCATGAAGGAATTGAGTTTCAAGCAGAAATCAAACTCCAATGGAAAGTCCTTGGACTCTCAGGTTACAGAAGACACCTCCACCCACAACAACAAGGTCGCGACAATAGGCAAGGCGTTGTTTGCAACAAGGGCTAACAGCGGCGGAAGCGGTCCTCTCCAAAAGGTTGACGAGAACTAACAAAAGAAGAACATTGAAAAACAAAAAGCCTTGTTACACGAAGAAGTATTTGAGTTTTTTTCAACCTTGCCCATTATAATATCACATCTCCCTATAGCAGAAACAAACGCGCGACCAAGCGACTAATCCTGGCGACCCTTCAATTCCCTGCTAGTCACCCCCTCCTTGGTAATGATGTGAACAACCCCACCCCAGCCACTCAAAGCGTCACGGTCAACCGACGCCAACAACGCCTGGGCAAGCGTCTCAAAAAGGTCGTCAGGCTCCAAGTTGGGCTTGTACAACGTCTCACACATTCCGTAGAGGTTCCCAGTGCATGTTCCACTTACCACAAAATCATCGGTGTAAACAGGAGCCCCAATGAGGTCCATCGCCGACAAAAAGGGCTTGCCATCGTCATCAAGACCAGCAACCACAGGCTCAGCGAAATAAGGTCCGAATCGCTTCTCGTAAAGGATGGTCGAAAGAAGAGCAGAAAACACCTGCGATGAGCGAGCGGCGGGGAGTAGCGAAGCGACGAGCAGAAATTGTCAGTTAATAAGACAAGCGGAACAACTCTAAATGAGTTTCAAGATGAGCATTTTCGCTTCGCTCCTCCTGCCCTTCGCTCATCCTTCCTGCCCTCACCTTGGGTTTCATCTCCCTCTCCTCCTTCAATTCATAAAGGTTCTTCCTAAACGTCAGCAGCTGCTCGAGGGTCTGCACATCACTCGCGAGGCCGGCGAGACCCACGAAAAGCTTGTCCCCCATCTTGAACACCTTCTTAAAATCACATGCCACAGTCTGGGCCTGAACACCAAGCCTTGTATCAGCAGCGATGCCGACACAGTCCTTTCCAGCCATGGCGATGATAGCAGCTCCATTATATTCAAGAATCGACTGGAAAATGGGAAGAGCGGAACGAGATGGGGGGAAGAGGGAAAGGGAAGGAGGTGAGGAGGGAGAAAGGAGGGATATGAGCGGATTTACGCCCGACTACGGGTGAAAAATTCAACAAAATGGACAAGATAGTTCCAAATCTCCGCCAAAGGAGGAAGAAGAGGGTGGGAAAATATGAATTTTAGATATTGGACTCTTTCGGAGGAAGAGGCATTGTGCTGGATGGACGACGTTTCTAGATTATTTGACGACACTAAATGTATCAACAGACATATTCATGAACAAAATTAGCCATTATGAAGTTATAGCTTACCATTTCGTATTCTAAATAGTGTCAAAAGGTTTGGGCTCCAAACCTGAATCGAATTACTCTCTTGTTCATTTTGAGCGTTTCAATCCCATCAAAGTTCGTAATTCTGGTTTAAAGAGCCCTATAGATTATCGATAGTAGATCATATACCTCGCTGTTTCACTCCAGTATAGTTTTTCCCATGTCGCCCTCCTCGTCCCCCACGTTTGGCCTTCCATCTGCGCCAAGTACACAGCAGCTTATTGCGGCTGGTAGGGGTGCATCAGTTTACATCGAGGAGATAGCACCATTTAACTTTTCACCCTTGATGGCTGTGCTCTTGGCAAGCGTAGAATCAGGAAACATTGTGAATGTCGTCAACGCCATGGCTGTGGTCAATCAATCTCCTCCTCATCCTGGCGTTGACGTGCGTCTTTTGGCTTCCGACGGGGAGTCTTTGGACGAATTTGTTCTGGCCGAGTGCAAAAGGACCGGGGCGGAGGTGATAGATGGGGAAGGAGTTGTTTATCCCCTAATCAAGTATTCTTACATAATGGGCCTTAAAGAATTCAAGGCTTTCGTTAGGGGCGACGGCAAGGAGGAGGCGGTGGTGCTTCGTTTGAGGAAAAGGGCTCAGATCGTGAGGTGCTTGAAGGCTTGTGGCGGCTCTGACTTTGATGATGAGGTCGATGACTGCTTCAGGAACTTGATGTGGTGTGCTGCCGTCATTGAAAACTTGATGCCTCTCTACAGCGACAGGCCTGCTACGACCAGGAGCATGAGCCTTAGATGCGACGAGCGGTCGACCCCCATGCTGAGGATGTGTATGGGGTCCGATTTCGACGTGAAAATTTCTACGCCCCATGAGCTTGCGTACATGCCCGCTTCTTTCTCAGCTACGAAAGAGCAGAACCTTCTAAATCTGTTCCCCAACGCCGCCCCCTCGCATATCGCTAACGAGAGGACTGCAGCAACCTACGCAGTCATTTATGCTGCGACTGGGAGCTTCGTCAACAGCGGGGCCTCCAATGATTCTGTGGACCTTTTGGGCGACTTGCAGACCCTCGCATCTTCCATCGGGGAGGCTCTCACCGCCAACGCTGCCACTGTGGATGCCGCCGTCGCCTCATTCTGTATTGATCACCTCTTGCAGCACCCCGAAATCATCGCCAGGCTCTCCGTAGAGGCCGTGACAACGCTCCTCCTCCGCCCCAGCGCCTTAGACGTCATTCGAAGGGGCGGAAGGATGAATAAGATGCAGGCAGTCGTGGAGATCGCTGATCTTTTCAATGATATGGAACAACATGCTGCCTCCCTCACTCTTCTCAGGAGCCACGGGGGAATCATTCAGGACGGAAGAAGCAGCAGGGTGGAATTAGAGACCTTGCTTGGCTGCGAGCTATGGGATGCCGCCATGGGCCTGATGAGAAAGGGACCGAAGAGCATCGAATTGTTCCGCTTCTTGATCGATTGGCTTGTGTCCTCCGGGAAACTTAAGGAAGTTCTCAAGCTCCCTCTAAATAGCGACGAGAAGGAGATCCTCTTACAACACCTGGATAGGGTAATTTCAACCTTTGATTCTAACGGAATGGAAATGGCAATGGGACAAGAGACCAAGAGTGACGCGGTTTTGTGCTGGAACTTGCTTAGGGGCGATCCCCATGTAGTCGCTGAACAGTTCAGACAGAGCGAAGTTACATTGAGCTCGACAGGCGCCGGTCTTTTGAACATGTTACCCCCCGCAGTATCAGGAAGTGTCTTGATTGAGAACGGAAGTGGGTTCTCTTCTAGCTATATTGAGAGATTCTCTGCTTTAACCGAGGGAGTCAGGAGTAGGAAGAGGAGAAGGAGCACCGAAGAAGAGTTGGAGGAGTTGGAAGAGGAGTACGGCGAGGAGGAAGACGGGGAGGTTGTGGAAGAAGACCAAGAAGAGGAGGAGGTTGAGGAAGAGGATGAAGAGGAAGGCGATGAAAAAGAAGGCGACGAGAGTATTGCAATTGCCGTTATGATGGATGCCGATGTCCCAACGTACCTCGATACTGGCGAGGAAGACGAGGAGAACGATGACGCGATGGACATCGAAGATGAGGAAGCTGATGAAGAAGCCGACCTTCCTGCCATCGTTATGCTGGAAGGAGCACTAGAGGAAGACATGGAAGTAGAGGCGGACGAAGAGACGCAGGAAGTCGACGTGGAGGAGCAGACCGAGGATGCAGAGGATGTGCAGACTTTCGAAATTCATGATGACTTGGAAGTTGAGGACTCCGGGGGAAGCGCAAGTGTTCTGGCAACTCACGCGTCACCAGTAAGGTTAACAAGATCTAAGTCTACGGCGGTAATGAACGCGGCTTGCGAAGGAGAGGAAGAGGAGAAGGAAGAGGAAGAGGAGGAGGAAGAGGAAGAGGAGGAAGAAGAGGAGGCGACCAAAAGCATGCTCACAACCTACTCTTCGCCTGTCAAGTACACTCGATCTCGCTCTACTGCTGCCATGAACAGAGAAAGGGAAGGAACAGGTGAAACGTCGGGTGCAGAGGACAGTGACGATATGGGAAGTGACACAACGAAAGAGTATCCCCTGGAAGAACAGAAGGTGGGCGACGACGAACAAGATGGAGGGACCCTCGTGGCCTACGCATCTCCTGTCAGGGATACTAGGTCCAAGTCAACACAAGAGATATTGGAGGCCAAGAACTCTGACACCCAGATAGATCTCGACGAGGAGGATGTCGAGGAGGGGGACAAAGATGCCACGGAGGAGACAGAAACGAACCCACAGACAAATGAATCCTCCGAAAATTTTGAAAGTAATATTGTCAACAATGAATCACGTGGGGGCACTCTCGCAACTGGATCAACTCCAGTCAGATCTACGAGGTCAAGATCAACGCAGGAGATCATGAGTTCTCGGGTCAGTGCTGGGCACGTCGATGGGAATGAATCATTGGACGAGGACGAAAATGACAATGAGGTCTCTGAAAAGAAGTCTACTTCAGCAGGTCGCGAAGGTAACAACGACGATTCCGACGATGACGAAGCCGATGCAGACGACACAATCTACACGACAACTCCAGTAGCTTCTAGCACCAAGACTTCCAAGCACAAAACTCCCGGATTCGAAAACGACACGAGCATTTTGGAGACGGTCCCAGAACAGCATTACTCGAGAACTCCCTCGGCGAAGCTACTGCCGACTGTGGAGCCCGGGAGTGTAAGAAAAGTCGGCCATACTTCAAGCGGTGGTGTCCTTGGGCAAGCATCCCCACCTCAACCCGTCACCCATAAGCCCTTAAAACTGGTGGAGATCAATGCTATGAAAGTAAAGGATCTTCAGAAAGAACTCAAGAAGAGGGGACTTGATACGAAGGGAAAAAAGGCGGATTTGGCAAACATGCTGAAAGAAGCTAACGGGAACATTGAAGAGGGAGAGGATGAGGACAAGAATGAGGATGAGGACAAGGATGAGGACAACAGTCAAACCAAAATAGGCGACCAAGAGACTGCAACCGAAGTCAACGATAACACGGAAGATATCGTGGAGACTCCTGCCAAGAAAGCGACTACGAGAAAGTCTTGGAGGACCAGCAGGGCCTCCGCTGCCAAATCAGCCCCCCCTGCCTCGAGCGATAAAACAAAAACTAGGACCAATACGACGACCAAGGCAAAGAAAGACGGCATGCCCAAGGCTACCGATTTCTCGCGTATGAAGGTGGCGGAATTGAAGGCCGAACTTAACAAGAGGGGTTTGGAAACTACGGGAGTCAAGGCAAAGTTGCTCCAAAGATTGGTTGATGCCGTCGAGGGTGGCGAGGACAACGTTGAAGCCGAATTCGAAGACGATCTTTACGGGGACGATGGTGCCGACCTGGGGGAAGGGGGCATGCCAGGTTTTGACGAATTCGATACCCCTGGAAAAGGAGGAGCTTCCAAGAAAGGGAAGAGCAAGGCCACCCCAGCACGAAGCAAGAAGACGCAAAAGGTCGAACACTCAGAAGAGCGCGAGGAGCTGTTGGAGGAGGAGGAGGAAAAAGAAGAAAAAGAAGAAAGCGAGGAAGAGGAGGAGGCGCAGAAAAGACCTTCAAGAAGAGCCAAGAAGGGAAGGAAAGTTGAGGCAGAAAAGGTTACCAAAAGCACGACGAAAGGGAAAGCGAAGCAGAAGAAGGGAGAGGCGAAAAAATTAGTTGCGAAGAAAAAGGCCGAAGCTAAACCGAAGGTGGCAGTGAGGAGAAGTGGCAGAGGAAAAAAGTGAGGCATTTACTATATTTGCGCGTATTTTTTATAACCCGCAGCACTTACGTTATTCGCAGTTATTGAACGGATCGTATTACTTAGTGACCGCATTTTTTCTTCGATGAACACGATACCCTTCCCAAGATCCTCCCAGAGATCTCTTTAAAAGCTTCCCCCTTCCCTCCCGTTCATTGCTTTATTGAACGCATTACTTGGCTATTTCCGTGTTGTACCCATATCCGTTGAATTTTGCCTGCTGTTCAGGTGTAAAAGATATCTTCTTCTCGTCGTCCATGCCACCGAACATTTCCTCAGCGTCGTTGGAGCCGGTGTCGCAGTTGGCAACAGTGATATCGGGAAGGAAAGGGGCTTTCTGAGTCTGATTTCTGACGACCTCAAAGTCGAATCCCGCGAACCAGGCGTGGTTCCTAAGCTCAGTCGAGCCTTCCTTGGTTCCAAGGCGTCCCTCAACCTCTAGGCTGACGAGGTTCCTGACGAAGTCCTTCGCATTGTCGGAAAGTGTGCACTTTTCAAGCTCCTTAAGGGTGAGCTCGGCCTTAAGATCGTCGTCGATACCCGCCCTGCACTTGGCGAGCTTCTTGGCATCGAACGGCCTCAGCCCAAGGAGGAACTCGTGGGTGCACACTCCTATGCTGAACCACTCGCTAGCCTTACCGTGGGAACATCCAGCCATGATGATCTCGGGAGCCATGTAACCCATGGTTCCGCTGCGGGCCTTGCACTCGTCGACGTTTTCTAGCTTCATCGAGATTCCAAAGTCGGTTAGCTTGAGGTATCCATTGCTAACGATTAGCATGTTCTCAGGCTTTATGTCACGGTGGAGGATATTATTCGTATGGCAGTCGTCGAGGGCGTCGAGCACCTGGGAGAGGTAAAATTTGGAGCGATCCTCGTCGAACACCTTGAGCTTGGTTGTGGGGTCCTGCGACGAGTGAAGCGAGTTGAGGAGCGAAGCGACGAGCGGAAGGTGGTCAGTTATGTAGGAAGGAAGGAAGATGTAATACTTTTGCTGTTGCTTCGCTCCTTCATTCATCCAATCTCACCTTCTTCTTGCTGTTCTTGAGGGCGTAACGGAGATCACCACCGAAGGCAATGTCCAGGACAATGTAGACGGCGTCATCGGAGAGGAAGCCGTACTGGCAGCAGCAAATATTCTTGTGGATGAGGTCCCTAACAGAGTTGAGCTCGGTGAAGACCGATTCTACCCCTGTCTTGGACTTTAGGATGAAGTCCTTCTCAAGCTTTTTGATGGCATACCACTCGTCCTTATCGCTAAGCTTACCGGCGTCGGACTTCTTCCTGCAGGCGTAGACCTTACCAAAACCACCTTGCCCTATGATGCGTTCGAGCTCAAAATGAGTGATATCGATGGCCTCCTTGTTCATTTTTGTTGCTGAGGGGGTAGAATGAGTGTGTGTGTGGGGGATAAAACGGTAAGATGAGGGGAGAGCGGCGGTGTTAGAGAGCGGGAAGTCAAATTTGAGGGAAATATGCTCTAATTTTGTTGTTGTTCGAGGGTGGGAGGTCTGTTGTGGTATTTTCTCTATTTTCAGGAACATAGTGGGAGAATAGACCATCGGACTTTCTAGTTGACAACCCAAGAGGGACTCATGTGAAGCGCAAATCACACGTACCTCCGCCACCCATGATTAAATAACAGAGGAAAGATGAAGAGAGTCGAAGGGGAGACAGAAGGCAGAAGAAAGTTTTATTGTGTGATTGCTCTAGCGTGAATCTAAAGTTAGCACAGTGATCGTTTGTTGTTCCAAACCCTAAAAATTAAAAGTACGGTGTTTATAACGCGTCAATAATGTAATCGCTTTGTGACGGTGCGCTAGCCCTGGGGGATTCCTAACATTCTCTCTGGCCATATGATTTTTAAGGATGATTGTCTTGCCTAATTTCATGAACAGGGGGATTGAAATAGGGTATGATGGGGAGGGGTGTTATTAACGAAATTTCCGAGGTGTAGCGGGGTGAAGGTGGGGGGGGGAGATTTTGGCGTCGAGGAAGTTAGGGGGAGAAAGAATCAGTATCGGTGACATGGTTGGTTGGAGGATAAACGGAGTAGTAGTAGTTCTAGTGATAGCGGGTTTCGCTGATAAATTAGTGGCACCTGGTTGGGCTGAGTTACGCATGAATTATAAATCGTCCTCGTCCGCTTCATCTCCCATAATGTCAGGTATCTCATCATCATCATCATCATCATCATCATCATCATCATCATCATCATCATCATCATCGTTATTATCGTCAATTTCATCCTCCTCCTCTGGATTGGTCACGGGCAAGGGCAGGGGAGCACGAGCTGCGGTGTCGGTGGCGGCGTCGGGGGTGGGATCGGTATTGTTGAGGGGGACGGCTGGGGGGACAATTTCCATGTCGGTGGTGTCGGTGTCGGTGTTGGTGCTGATGGCAGCGGCAGCGGCAGCGGCGCTGCTGCTTTCCAACGCAGTGTCGCCATTGCTCTCTCCATTGCTG